>Ga0310810_10002278_pt1 | contig 20537 bp, 24 predicted proteins | sample NCmetagenome_FD_207641 | JGI IMG/M metagenome (GOLD analysis project Ga0310810, IMG submission 207641) | Soil microbial communities from experimental microcosm in Duke University, North Carolina, United States - NC | ecosystem: Engineered > Artificial ecosystem > Soil microcosm > Unclassified ...
AAAGCTTACCTGGGAGGCTGAGCGATGGCCGCGCCGGAACGGAGGTCCGCCGACTGGGGCAGCGCGATGGCCGCGCCGGAGCCGAGGTCCGCCGACTGGGGGAGTGCGGGGGCCGCGTCGGAACGGAGGTCCGCCGACTGGGGGAGTGCGGGGGCCGCGTCGGAACGGAGGTCCGCCGACTGGGGGAGTGCGGGGGCCATTTCCGGGCCCCCGCAGATGAAGAGCTTCAAGGCAGTAAACGGTTATCCGCCGTCCCCAAGAGAGGCCCGCTGAAATGGGCGCCAAGTACTTCGGAGCCTCGGTGAGACGCAAAGAAGACCCGCGCTACCTGCGGGGCGAGGGCCGCTTCGTGGACGACATCAAGCTGCCCGGCATGCTGCACGCGGCCTTCGTCCGCAGCCCGTACGCCCACGCCCGCATCACCGCGATCCGCACCGAGTCCGCGAAGCGCCTGCCCGGGGTGGCGCACGTGTTCACGTTCGCCGACCTCGAGCGCTGGATGAAGCCGCTGCCCCTCTTCGGCGCGATCCCGCCGGGACTCTCGGCCCGGGTGGCGGTGACTATGAAACAGATTGGTCAACTGGCCTTGTGCCGCGACGAGGCGCGCCACGTGGGCGAGATCGTGGCCATGGTGCTCGCGGGAAGCCGCGCGCTGGCCGAGGACGGCTGCGAGCTGGTCGAGGTGGACTACGAGCCCCTGCCGGTGCTGGCGGACGTGGTGGCCGCCGCGGACCCGGACGCGCCCGTCCTCTACCCGGAATGGGGAGACAACATCGCGCTCTCGTTCAAGACCGGCTTCGGCGACGTGGAGGCCGCCCTCCGCGAGGCCGACGCGCGGGTGCGCGAGCGCTTCGTCATTCCCCGCTACGTGGGGATGCCGATCGAGACGCGCGGCGTGGTGGCCCAGTGGGATGCGCGCGACGGCACGCTGACCACCTGGAACGGCACCCAGGTGGTCCACTTCGTCCAGCAGGGCCTCGTCGCCGCGCTCGGCCTGCCGCCTCACAAGATCCGGGTGATGGCCCCGGACGTGGGCGGCGGCTTCGGCACCAAGGCCAACGGCTACGCCGAGGACCTGCTGATCCCGGCCGCGGCCATCGCGGCGCGCCGGCCGGTGAAGTGGACCGAGGACCGGCGCGAGCACATGATGGGCTCGGCCCACGCGCGGGCGCAGGTGCACGACATCGAGATCGCGGCCCGGCGCGACGGGACCCTGCTCGCGGTGCGGGATCGCATCTGGGTGGACCTCGGCGCCTACAACTCGTGGGGCATCGTGCTGCCCTACAACACGGTGGCGCACCTGCTGGGCCCGCACCGGGTGCCCAGCCTCGACGTGGAGTGCCGCGGCGTGGTCACCACCAAGACGCCCAACGCGCCCTATCGGGGCGCCGGCCGCCCCGAGACCGTGTTCGCCATGGACCGCATCGTCGACTGCCTCGCCCGCGAGCTGGCGATGGATCCGGCCGAGCTACGGCGGCGCAACTACCTGACCGAGGCGGACATGCCGTACGAGCTCCACATCCCGTACCGCGACGGCAACCCGCTGGTCTACGACAGCGGGGATTTCCGGGCCGGGCTCGAGGCGGCGCTCGCCGCGGTGGACTATCCGGCCCTGCGCGCCGAGCAGGCCCGCCTGCGCGAGCGGGGCATCCACCGCGGCATCGGCATCTCGGGTTACGTGGAGGGCACCGCGATCGGGCCCTACGAGGGCGCCACCGTCCGCCTCGACCCGTCGGGCCACGCGGTGGTGGCCACCGGCGCGTGCTGCCAGGGGCAGGGACACGAGACGTCGTTCGCCCAGATCGCGGCGGACGCGCTCGGCATCCCGCTCGACTGGGTGACGGTGGTGGGCGGCGACACCGCCGCCATCCCCTTCGGCGTTGGCACCTTCGCCTCGCGCAGCGCGGTCAACGCGGGCAGCTCGATCCACGAGGCCTCCGGCCGCGTGAAGGACAAGATCGTCGCGGCGGCGGCGGCCCTGCTCGAGGCCGCTCCCGCCGACATCGAGGTGAGCGAGGGCACGGTCGCGGTGCGCGGAGCACCCGGCTCGGTCACCCCGCTGGCCACCGTGATCCGGGCCGCGATCCCCACCTTCGCCAAGCCCGGGGTGACCGCGCTCGACTTCGAGGCCACCGTCTACCACCATCAGCCCACCGTGACCTACACGAGCGCGGTGCACGTGGCGGTGGTGGACGTCGACACCGGGACCGGCGCGGTGGCCCTTCGCCGCTACCTGGTCGCGCACGACTGCGGCAAGGTGATCAACCCGGTCATCGTGGAGGGCCAGATCCACGGCGGGGTCGCGCAGGGCGTGGGCGGCGGGCTGCTCGAGGAGATGGTCTACGACGAGCAGGCGCAGCTCCTGACCGGGACCTTCATGGACTACCTCGTGCCCACCGCCATGGAGCTTCCCGCCATCGAGACGGTTCACCTCGAGTACCCGTCGCCGCGCAACCCCCTCGGTGTCAAGGGCATCGGAGAGGGCGGCGCCATCTCGCCGCCCGCGGCCATCGCCAACGCGGTGGAGGACGCGCTCGCGCCGTGGAAGGTCCGGGTGACGCGGACGCCGCTCGGCCCGTCGGTGGTGCTGGGCCTGCTGGGGAAGGCGTGAAGCCCGCGCCGTTCGACTACGTGGCGCCGGCCAGCCTCGACGAGGCGGTCTCGGCCATGACCACCGGCGGCGGCGACGCCAAGGTGCTCGCGGGCGGCCAGAGCCTCGTCCCGATGCTGGCCCTGCGCCTGGCGCGGCCGTCGGTGCTGGTCGACATCAACCGCCTGCCCGGCCTCGACGGCATCCGCGAAGCCTCCGGCATGCTCGAGATCGGCGCCCTCGTCCGGCAGCGCGCGCTCGAGCGCTGGGCCGCCACCCGGTCGCTGCTGTTCGCGGAGGTGCTCCGGCACGTGGCCCACCCGCCGATCCGCAACCGCGGCACCGTGGTCGGGAACGTGGTGCACGCCGATCCCGCGTCCGAGCTGCCCGCCCTCCTCCTGTGCCTGGAGGGTGTGGTGGTGGCGCGCGGCCCCCGCGGAGAGCGCATGATCCCGGCCGACCGCTTCTACCGCGCGCCGCTCACCACCGCGCTCGCCGCCGACGAGCTCGCCACCGCGGTGCGCTTCACGCTGCCGGCGGCCGGCGCGGGCTGGGGCTTCGAGGAGGTCTCCCGGCGCCACGGCGACTTCGCGCTGGTGGGCGCGGTGGCGGTGGTGACGCGCGCGGCCGACGGCACCGTCGCGGGCGCGCGCCTCGCCTTCTTCGGGGCGGGGGGCACGCCGATGCGCGGCCTGGCGGTCGAGCAGACGCTCCCCGGACAGGCGCCGACCCCCGCCCTCCTCGCGGAGGCGGCGCGGGCGGCGGCGGCCACCCTCGCGCCCGACGGCGACATCCACGCCACGGCCGCGTACCGGCGCCAGGTCGCCGCGACGCTGGCCGGGCGCACGCTCACCGCCGCGCTGGCGCGATGCGGGGGGACGACGTGACCAGAACGATCCGCCTGACCGTCAACGGCCACGAGCACGAGCGCGCGGTGGAGGTGCGCCAGACCCTGGCCGATTTCCTTCGAGAGGATCTGGAGCTGACCGGCACCCACGTGGGCTGCGAGCACGGGGTGTGCGGGGCGTGCACGGTGCTGCTCGACGGCGAGCCGATCCGCGCCTGCCTGATGCTGGCGGTGCAGGCCGACGGCCAGCGCCTCACCACCATCGAGGGCGTCGCCCCCGGCGACGGCCTGCACCCGGTGCAGGAGGCCTTCTGGGGCAAGCACGGGCTGCAGTGTGGCTACTGCACCCCCGGGATCATCATGAGCACCTGCGCGTTCCTCCGCGAGCGGCCCGCCCCCTCGCGCGAGGAGATCCGCGAGATGCTGGCCGGGCACCTCTGCCGCTGCACCGGCTACCACTTCATCGTCGAGGCCATCGAGGCGGCCGCCCAGGCGCTCGCGCCGCCCACACCGCGCCCCACACCTCGGAAGGAATAGGAGACCCGCCATGCTCGTCCGCCTCGTCGTCGCTTCGCTGCTCGCCCTGTGCCTGCCCGTCGCGACGGCCCACGCCCAGAGCTCGCTCGTGGTGAGCGTGTGGGGCGGCAACTGGAAGGACACGGTGGAGCGGGTGATCGGGAAGGCGTTCACCGCCAAGACCGGCATACCGGTCGAGTTCGAGGTGGGGGGCACCATCGACCGGCTCGCCAAGGCGCGGGTGGCCAAGGGCAGCCCCCTCGTGGACCTCACGTTCACCACGAGCCACGTGGGGCGGCTGTACATCTCGGACGGGCTCTTCGCCCCGCTCGACATGGCCAGGCTTCCGAACGCCAAGCAGGTCGCGCGCGAGGCCCTGCGGAGCGAGTACCAGATGGGCGGCTGGAGCTACGTGTACACGATCGTGTACCGCCCGGACCTGGTGAAGGAGGAGATCACGAAGTGGTCGGATCTCTGGAAGCCCTCGCTCAAGGGCAAGATCGCGATGCCCGACTTCGACCCCTCTCACATCATCACGATCGCGGCCCTGATGGAGGGCGGCAACGAGACGACCTGGCAGAAGGGCCAGGAGCGGCTCAAGGCGCTGAAGCCGAGCATCGTGGCCTTCTACTCCACCGACGCCCAGAGCCAGGATCTGATGAAGACCGGCCAGGCCCCGGTGCAGGTGATGCTCTCGGTCAACGCGTATCACCTCCAGGAGCAGGGCATCGCGGTCAAGCTGGTCCAGCCCAAGGACTACCCGGGCGTGGTCGGGATCGACTGCATGTCGGTGATGGCCGGCACCAAGAAGGCGGAGGCCGCGCATCAGTTCATCGACCTGGCGCTGTCCAAGGAGATCCAGACCGAGCTCGCCAAGGCGCTCAAGGCCGGCCCGGTGAACGGCGGGGCCACCGTGCCCGCCGGCTACCACGGCCAGCCGGGCATCTTCCTGACCCCGGCGGAGTGGAAGGAGCGCGCCTACAGCATCAACGACGAGGTGCGGGCCAAGAACCTGCCCGCGTGGCGCGAGTGGTTCACCGCCAACATCGTAAAGTAGCGTGGGGGGTAAAGTAGCGTGGGGGTAAAGTAGCGTGGGGTCAAGTAGCGGGGGCCGCGCGGTGCGCTGGCTCCTGACCCCGGCCCTGCTCGTCGTCGCGGTGTTCGCGGCCGCGCTCTCCGCGCTGCTGCGCTACAGCGTGCTCGAGTTCGTGCCGGGGTCGCTGCAGGCCGGCGGGCTGACCGTCGCCAACTTCACCGGGATCATGAGTCGGCAGTACCTCGGGGCGGTCTGGGACACCGTGCTGCTGAGCGCGGCCACCACCGCGCTCACCCTGGTCGCCTCCTACCCGGTGGCCTACGTGCTCGCACGCACGCCCTCGGCCCGCGTGCGCTCGACGCTCCTGGTGCTGACCCTGGCCCCGTTCTTCACCGGGGCGATCGTCCGGACCTACGCCTGGATGCTGGTGCTGGGCAACACGGTGATCACCTGGCCGGTGCCGATGCTGTTCACGGCGCGGGGCGTGCTGGTGGGCCTCGTGCACTTCTCGATGCCGACCATGATCCTGCTGCTCGCCGCCGCGATCAGCCACGTCGACCCGCTCTACGAGCGCGCCGCGGCCAGCCTGGGCGCGAGCCCCGGCCGCGTCTTTCGGCGGGTGACGCTGCCGCTGTCCATGCCGGGCGTCGTCTCGGGCTCGGTGATCGTGTTCGCCTGGACGCTGAGCGCTTTCGCCACCCCGGAGCTGCTGGGCGGGGGCCGGGTCAAGATGATCGCCAACGTGGTCCGGGACCTGGCGCTGGACTCCTTCAACTGGCCCGGGGGCGCGGCGTTCGCGGTGATGGCGCTCGGGGTGACGCTCGCCCTGCTCGCCGGGGTCGGGCGGCTCACCACGCCGGCCGACCGGGGCGCGTGATGCTCCGGCTCGCCGTCCTCGTCCTGCTCGCCTTCATGACCCTGCCGACGGTCGTGGTCCTCGCGGTGTCGTTCAACCCGACCGCCATCCTGTCGTTCCCGCCGAGCGGGCTGTCCCTGCGCTGGTACGTCAACGTGATCACCTATCCCCAGTTCCAGCGCGCGGCCTGGAACAGCCTCCTGGTCACCGCGGGCGCGGTGGCGCTGGCCATGCCCATCGGCACGGCGGCCGCGCTCGGCCTGACGCGGGGGCGTCCGCGCGCGGCCTCGCTCTGGGCCACGCTCCTGCTCTCGCCGCTGGTGGTGCCCGGGGTCGCGGCCGGGCTCGGCTTCCTCATCGTGGGGGCCGCGCTCGGGTTGCTGCGCAGCCGGAGCGTGCTCATCGCGGCCCACGTGGCGCTGGTGCTGCCGTTCGTGGTGCGCTCGGTGGGGGTCAGCGTGCGCAACCTCGACCCGGCGCTCGAGCGGGCGGGGGCCAGCCTGGGGGCGACGCCGTGGCGCGTCTTCCGGCGGGTGACGCTACCGCTGCTGCGCCCCGGCCTCCTGGCCGCGCTGCTCTTCGCGGTGATCGTGTCGCTGAACGAGTTCGTGGTCTCGCTCTTCATCTCGACCCGGCTGACCGAGATCCTGCCGGTGGCCATGTTCACCTACGTGGTCAACTACACCGACCCGACCATCGCGGCGCTCTCGACCCTCTTCATCGTGGGCACCTTCGTGATCGTCTGGCTCGCCGACCGGTTCCTCGACCTGGGCGGCGTGTTCCTCCATCACCGGTGAGGCCGCGCTGATGGCCCGCGCGGTGGTGGAGCTGGCCGGCTGTACCCGCGACTACGGCGGCATCCGCGCGGTCGCCGGCCTCGACCTGGTTGTCTACGAGGGCGAGCTGCTCTCGCTCCTGGGGCCGTCCGGCTGCGGCAAGACCACCACCCTCAACCTGATCGCGGGGTTCGTGCTCCCCACCGCGGGCCGGGTGCGCATCGACGGACAGGACGTCACCGACCGGCCGGCCCATCAGCGCGGGCTCGGGGTGGTATTCCAGTCCTACGCGCTTTTCCCGCACCTGTCGGTGTGGGAGAACGTGGCCTTCGGCCTGCGCGAGCGCCGCACGCCTCGCGCGGAGATCGAGCGACGGGTGCGGGCCGCGCTGGCCCTGGTGCGCCTCGACATGCGGGCCGAGCACCGCCCGGCCCAGCTCTCGGGGGGCATGCAGCAGCGGGTGGCCCTGGCCCGGGCGCTCGTCTACGAGCCGCGCGTGCTGCTCCTGGACGAGCCGCTCGCCGCGCTCGACAAGAAGCTGCGCGAGGAGATGCGGAGCGAGTTGCGGGAGATCCAGCGCTCGGTCGGCATCACCACCATCTTCGTCACCCACGACCAGGCCGAGGCCCTCGGGCTCTCCGACCGCATCGCGGTGATGCACGGCGGGCGCATCGAGCAGCTCGGCGCCCCGCGCGAGATCTACGAGCGGCCGGCGACCCGCTTCGTGGCCGAGTTCATCGGCGCCTCCACCGTGCTGCGCGGGCGCGCGACCGCCCCGGACCGGGTGGCCCTCGCGGATGGCGTCTCCCTGCGGGTGCAGGGCCTGGCCGGGCTCCGGGGGGGTGAGGCGGTCGAGCTGGCCATCCGGCCGGAGCGCATCCGCCTCGCGGGCGGGGCGGGGGAGAACGTGATGGACGGACGCGTCGTCGGGGTCGTCTACCAGGGCGTGCAGACCGAGCTGACCGTCGAGATCGGGGGCGCCCAGCGCCTGCTCGTCTTCGTGGCCGAGCCCGCGCCGGCCGCGCTCGCGCCGGGGCAGTCGCTGCGCCTGCACCTGCCCGCGAACGCGTTCATGCGCCTCGGGCCCGCGGGCGAGGAGGTCGGCCGGTGACCGGCATCGAGCAGATCGTCGCGGGGCTCGAGGCGGCCCAGGTCTCGATCGTGGCCTCGGTGCCGGACACGTGGATCGGCCGGCTGATGGAAGGCGTGCGCCGCTCCCCGCGGCTGCGGGCGGTGGACGTGGCCCGGGAGGAGGAGGCGGTGGCGGTGGCCTGCGGCGCCAACCTCGCGGGCGGCCGCGGCGCGGTCCTGATCCAGAACGCGGGCCTGCTCAACTGCGGTGGCGTGCTGGCCGGGCTGGTCGAGCTGTACCACGTGCCGTGCTTCTTCATCGTCTCCCTGCGGGGCGATCAGCGCGACCCGGTCTACTACCACGCGCCGAAGGGCCGCGTAACCGAGGAGACGCTGCGCGCCTGGCGGCTGCCCTACGCGCGCGCCGATCGCCGCGGCGACCTGGCCGCCCAGGTCAAGCAGGGGATCGAGTTCTGCGCCGAGTCGCGCGGGCCCTTCGTGCTGCTGATCAGCGGGGAGGACCTGGCGTGACCGCGCGCAAGCCGCTGCTCGACGCGCTGGTCGCGATGCTGACCCCGCGCGACGTCGTCGTCTCCTGCCTCGGGGCTAACGCCCGCTACCTGCCGCACATGGCGGTGCCCTGCCCGGTCTTCGCGCTCTGCGACTCGATGGGCGCCGCGATCCCGCTCGGGCTCGGCATGGCGCTCCAGCGGCCGGATCGTCACGTGGTCGCGCTCGAGGGCGACGGGTCGCTGCTGATGAGCCCGAACGTCCTCGCCACCGTCGCGGCGGCGGCCCCGCCCAACCTCACGATGCTGCTCTGGGTGAACGGCCGCTACGAATCCTCGGGCGGGCAGGCGCTGCCCGCGGTGCGGGTGGAGTGGGCCGGGCTCGCCCGCGCGGCGGGCCTGCGGCACGTGACGACGGTGGGCGACGTGGCCGGGCTACGCGAGGCGTTCGCGGCGGCGCGCGGCGCCGAGGGGCCGGCCGCCATCGTGGTCGAGATCGCGTTCGACCCGGCGGAGCCGATCCCGCCCTACTCCGAGCGGCCCGACGAGATCCGCGCGCGCTTTCGCCTCTAGGCGCCGCCGCGCTCGGCCGCCGCGCCCGGGTCAGTGCGTCGGGTAGCCGCCGGAGGCGCCATGGGCTTGCCGGGGCCGTCGGGCACCGTCGCCGGCTTCGCGGGGGCCGGCATGTTCCGGAACTGCACGAGCCCGGCCTCCGCGGTGACGATCCGGCGGATGGCCTCGGCGACCTGCGCCTGGCGGATCTGGTCGGCGCTCAGGGCGGGCTTGCCGATCCCGACCGGCCCGATCCACTCGGCCGCGTCGCGGTGAGGCTCGGGCACGTCGATCGTGTACTGCGTGACTCGGCTCGCTCCCTTGTCGTCGGTGTACCGCCACTGCGAAGAAGGGAATTTCCCAGGTTGGCGACCCGCGCGGTCGATGCTACGCGATCCGGGCGCCCGACAAAGCGAAGCGGGCATGTTACGATGCGGCGGTTCACATCGCTGCACCCGGAGGAGGCGCGCGCCGTGCCGACGCAAGACGAGACCCTGGTGACCCGCGACGGGCCGGTGGTCACGCTGACCTTCAATCGTCCCGAGGCCCGCAACGCGATGACCTGGGGCATGTACGACCGACTCTACGAGATCTGCGAGGAGGTGGACGCGGACGACTCGGTCCGCGTGCTCGTGCTGCGCGGCGCCGGCGGCAAGGCGTTCGTGGCGGGGACCGACATCAGCCAGTTCCAGGTCTTCGAGCGGGCCGAGGACGGCATCGCCTACGAGCGGGACGGCGACAAGCGCATCGCGCGCCTCGAGGCGGTGCGCAAGCCGGTGGTAGCCCAGGTGGAGGGGTTCGCGGTGGGCGGCGGCTTCCGCATCGCCACCGCCTGCGACCTGCGCATCGCGACCCCCGACGCGCGCTTCGGGGCGCCGATCGCGCGCACGCTGGGCAACTGCCTCTCGATGGCGGCCTACGCGAGCTTCGTCGACGTGTTCGGGCCCTCGCGCCTGAAAGAGCTGATCTTCACCGCGCGCCTGCTCAGCGCCGAGGAGGCGCACGCGGCGGGCTACGTGCACGAGATCGTGGCCGCGGACCAGATCGAGGCGCGGGTGACCGCGCTCGCGCGGCAGCTCGCCGAGCACGCGCCGATCACCCTCCGGGTGACCAAGGAGTCGATCCGCCGGCTCGCGGCGAGCCGGGCTCTGCCGGACGACGAGGACCTGATCGCCACCACCTACATGAGCGCCGACTTCCGCGAGGGGGTGCGCGCGTTCCTCGACAAGCGCAAGGCGCGGTGGACCGGCCGGTGATCCGCTCGGTGCCGGGGCGCACGCCGCGGGTGCATCCGGAGGCCTACGTGGACCCCGCGGCCCAGGTCATCGGCGACGTGACCATCGAGGCGGGCGCGAGCGTGTGGCCGTTCACGGTGCTGCGCGGCGACCAGGACAACTACGTCACGCTCGGGCGCAACTCCAACGTGCAGGACAACTCGGTGCTGCACGTCACGCCCGAGTTCCCCTGCATCGTGGGGGCGAACGTGACGATCGGCCACCGGGCGGTGGTTCACGCGTGCACCGTGATGGACAACGTGCGGATCGGCATCGGCGCGGTGGTCCTGACCGGCGCGGTGGTGGAGGAGGGCGCGCAGGTGGGGGCGGGGGCGCTCGTGCCGCCCGGCAAGGTGGTGCCGGCGGGCTGGCTCGTCATGGGGGTGCCGGCCAAGCCGGTGCGCAAGATGAGCCAGGACGAGCTCGACGACATCCTCCGCAACGCCACCGAGTACCTCGACCTCTGGCACCGCGACTACCGCTGACGGGGTAGGCTGAGCCCGTGGGCTATGTCGAGCGGCATCTGCTGGCGGGCGAGCGCGTGGTGTACAAGACGCGGCTGCACTGGGCGCTGTTCCTGAAGCCGGCCCTCGTGGTGCTGGGCGGGATCGCCCTGATGGTGGTGCTGCGACGCGTACAGGACCCGCCCTGGCTCTGGATGATCGGCGCCGGCGTGACCCTGATCGGGCTCGGCTGGGGACTGGTCCACTACGTCGAGCTGATGACCTCCGAGTTCGCGGTGACCAGCAGCCGCCTCATCCTGAAGGTGGGCCTGATCTCGCGCTACACCACCGAGCTGCTGCTGACGAAGGTGGAGACCATCGGCGTGCAGCAGGGGCTGATGGGCCGCATGCTCGGCTACGGAGACCTGATCGTGACCGGCACCGGGGGCGCCCGCGAGGTCTTCCACCGGGTGCGCGACCCGATCGGCTTCCGCAACCACGTGCAGCAGGCGTCGCTCGGCCCGGGGTCGGGCTGAGCGCCGGGCCTACCTCGCGCCCGGGGGCGCCCCCTCGTCGCGGGCGACCTTGATGTCCACGCTCTGGTCCCGCAGGATCGTCGGGCTCATCACGATGGTCTCGATCACGGTGCGGGGGGGCAGCGTCGCGCAGAGGAGGATCGCGCGCGCCACGTCCTCGGCGTGCATCATGGTCGACCGGGCGGTGGCGTCGGGCCGGAGGGGCCGGTTGTCCAGGATCGGAGTGTCGACTTCGGCGGGCATGATGGTGGTGGCGCGGATACCCTTGTCGCGCAGCACGTTGTGGACGTGCCCCATGAGGTTGAGCACCGCGGCCTTGGCCGCCCCGTAGGGAGCGCCGCCGATCAGGCCGGGCCGGAGCGCGGCCAGCGAGCTGATCGTGATGATGGTGCCGCCGCCGCGCTCGATCATGCTCGGGAGCACCGCCTGGGTGAGCGCGTAGACCCCGGTCAGGTTCACCGCGAGCACGCTGTCCCACTCCTCCTGCCCCACCCAGCGGATGTTGCGGGCCTTGCTCGAGTGCCCGGCGTTGTTCACCAGGATGTCGGCGCGTCCGTACTGCACCACCGTCCACTCTGCGAGCCCGCGGGCCTCCGCCGCCTTCTCCACGTCGCAGGCGCGCGCCACCGCGCGCCCGCCCGTCCGGGTGATCTCGCCGACCACCTCGTCGAGCGGCGCCTTGCGCCGTCCCGCCACCACCACCCGCGCGCCCTCGGCGGCCAGCATCAGGGCCGCGGCGCGGCCGATGCCGGTGCCGCCGCCGGTCATGATCGCGACCTGCCCGTCGAGGACTCCCATGACGGCCTCCGCTCCGGGGCACCCGGCGCTCAGCGCCAGGCCCACACGGGCTGCTCGAAGTGGCTCACGCGGGTGGGCCGTCCGTGGACGACCACCTCGCGCATCTGGTAGACGACCGCCGCGGTGGGGGCATGGATCAGCGTGCCCAGCAGCGGGAGCTGGATCACCGGGCGATCGCTCTCCGGGATGCTGATCAGGCGCGGGACGTCCGGCCCCTCGAGATCCTCGAGCGGCACGCGGAAGATCTTGGCGACCTCGGCCGGGTTCGGGATGAGCTCGCCCACAAGTCCGCCCCACACCACCACCGGGGTGATGATGAAGCCGGAGCGCGTGCCGTAGTCGTCCAGGGCGCCCAGCACGGTGCTCTCGTCCAGGGTGAGGCCCACCTCCTCCTGCAGCTCGCGCAGCGCCGCCCGCTCGGCGGTCTCGCCCGCGTCGACGCGGCCGCCCGGCAGCGCCCACTGGCCGGTGTGCTTCCGCAGCGTCGCGGCCCGGCGGGTGATGAGGAAGCAGGCACGCCCCGCCTCGTCGTAGAGCAGGACCTGCGCCACCGCGGCGCGCCGCCGCCCGTCGTCGGGCAGGGCGAGCCGCTCGAACGCGGATATGTTGGCGCGCGCCCGGTCCAGCAGCGCGTCATCCAGCCGGGCCGGCACTAGTAGGCCGGCAGCTTTCCCGCCTTGGTGCCGGTCTTGCGCACGACGCCCACCTCCTCGGCGGCCTTGGCGGCCATGAAGCGGCTGTCGCTCGCGAGCGTGACGAACTGGTAGCCCTCCGCGATCATCTTGAGGGCGTAGGTCGCGGTGGCGTTGTGGATGCCCGCGACCACGTTGTGCCGCTTGCAGGCCGCCACGATCTTCTGCTGGGCCTCCACCACCGGCGGATCGGTCTGGTCGAGGCGGGGCTTCAGGCCCATGGCCAGGCTCAGGTCGGAGGGGCCGACGTAGATGGCGTCGACGCCGTCCACGCTCAGGATCTCGTCGAGGTTCTTGAGCGCCTCCGCGGTCTCGATCATCGGCATCACGATGGTCTCGACGTTGGCGTGGTCGCCGTAGTCGCCACCGGCGTAGAGGGAGGCGCGCACCGGCCCCCAGCTCCGGTAGCCGCGCGGGGGGTACTTGCACGCGCGCACCATCGCCTCCGCCTCCTGCGCGGTGTTGATCATCGGGCAGATCACCCCGTAGGCGCCCGCGTCGAGGATCTTCATGAGCCGCGCCGGGTCGTTCCACGGCACGCGGGCCAGCGGCACCACGCCCAGGGTCGAGATGCCCTGGAGCATGCTCACCGCTACCTGGTAATCGACGACGCCGTGCTGCATGTCGATGGTCAGCGAGTCGAAGCCCTGGTGGGCCATCACCTCGGCCGAGAAGCCGCTCGGGATCGACAGCCACCCGTTCACCACCGCCTCGCCCTTCGCCCAGATCTTCTTCAGCGCGTTCTCTCTCACCGCATTCTCCTGTTAGATGACCTTGTCTCGGCGCAGGGTGTCGATGTCGGCCGGGGAATAGCCCAGCTCGGTGAGGATCTGATCGTTGTGCTCGCCGGTGTCGGGGGCGGGGGTGCGCACCGCGCCCGGGGTGCGGGAGAGGGTGACCGGCGGGGCCTGCACGAGCAGCTCGCCGAGCGCCGGATGCTTCACCGGCACCGCCATCTTGAGGTGGCGGATCTGCTCGTCCTCGTAGACCTGCTTGACGTCGAGGATCGGCCCCGACGGGACGCCCTTGGCGTTGAGCACCTCGACCCACTCCTGGGTGGTGCGCCGGGCGAACCCCTTCTCGAGCTCGACCGCGAGGGCTTTGCGGTTCCTCGAGCGGTCCGGCGCGGTGCGGAAGCGCGGGTCCTCGAGCAGCGGCTCGGTGCCGAGGGCCTCGCAGAGGCGGCGGAACATGTGCTGGCCCGAGGCCGCGATGTTGAGGTGGCCGTCCGCGGTCTTGAAGACCCCGGTGGGGATCGCGGTCGGGTGATCGTTGCCGGCCTGGGGCGGGATCTCGTGGCCGATGAGCCAGCGCGCGGCCTGGAAGTCGAGCATGGTCACCATCGCCTGCAGCAGCGAGGTGTGCACCCACTGGCCGCGCCCCGACCGCTCGCGCTCGAGCAGGGCCACCAGGATGCCCTGGGCCAGGAAGATGCCCGCGGTGAGATCGGCCACCGGGATGCCCACGCGCACCGGTCCCTGGCCGGGCAGGCCGGTGATCGACATGAGCCCGCCCATGCCCTGCGCGATCTGGTCGTAGCCCGGGCGGTCGCGATACGGGCCGTCCTGGCCGAAGCCGGAGATGCTGCCGTAGACCAGTCGCGGGTTGATCCGGGAGAGCGTCTCGTAGTCGATGCCGAGGCGCGTCTTGACGTCGGGCCGGAAGTTCTCCACGACGACATCCGCATTCTGCACGAGTTTGTGGATGATCTCGATGCCGCGCGGCGACTTGAGATCGAGGGTGAGGGAGCGCTTGTTGCGGTGGAGGTTCTGGGAGTCGAAGCCGCGCCGCGGGAAGTCGCCCTCCACGTCCTCGCGCGCCGAGATCTGGATGACGCTCGCGCCCATGTCCGCGAGCTGGCGCACGCAGGTGGGCCCCGAGCGGGCGCGGGTGAGGTCGATCACGGTGTAGGGCGAGAGCGGCAGCGTCATCGCGAGCCTCCTGCCGGCATGATGGCGGAGCCGGTCTGCGACTGCGGGTTGCGGAGCGGCCAGCGGCCGGCGTCCACCGCGGTGAGGAAGTCGAGGAGGGTCCGGTTGAAGAGATCCGGGTCCTCGAGATTGATGGTGTGGCCGGCCTTGGGAATGACCACGAGGCCCGACGAGCGGATCTTGCGCTTCATGAAGATGGCGGGCTCGAGGCAGGGATCGTCCTCGTCGCCGGTCATGATCAGGGTCGGCACCTCGAGCCGCTCCATCGCGCTCTCCAGCTCGAAGATGGACGGCCGCGACATCTGCACCCCGCGCATGGTCAGCGCGTGCCCCTTGGCGGACTGGGCGACGAACTGGTCGTAGAACTCCTGCCAGCCCTTCGGGTCCTTGTCTATGAACTGCACCCGGGTGGGGCCCTTGGTGTAGAAGGACGCCACGCCCGCCATGCCCTCGGTGTCGAAGCGCCGCGCGGTTTCGTCCACGTCGCGGCGGAAGCGCTCACGCTCGCCCGGCACGCTGCCGTAGCCCGCGCCCGCCACCGTCAGCGAGAGCGCGCGCTCCGGATGCCGGAGGCCGAAATGGAGCACCGCGTAGCCGCCCATGGACAACCCGCAGATGTGGGCCTTGGGGATCTTGAGATGGTCCAGGACGCCCAGGATGTCGTCGGCGGCCCGGTCCTGGGAGTACGCCTCGGCCGTGTTGGGCACGTCCGAGGGCGGGTAGCCGCGCGCGTTGTAGGCGATGGTGCGGTAGCGTCGAGCGAAGAAGCGCACCTGGAGGTGCCAGCTCTGGTGGTCGCCCGCGAACTCGTGGACGAAGATCAGGGGAGCGCCCTGTCCCGTCTCCTCGTAGAACAGCTTGACTCCGCCGACGTCGGCGAACGGCATGGCTCGGCTCCGATCCGGGTAACGGCCCGTGCGGATTGTACAACAAGGCGTCTGCCGGCGGCGGCGCAGGTTCCGCGGGGAGCCCGCCGCGCGCCGCGGTCGGGCGCTTCGCCGCGCCGGCGGTGGGTCAGAAGGCCCAGCCCGCGCCCAGGATGTAGCGCTGGTCCGTCCGGTGCCGGCCGGAGGCCGGCGTCGCGTCGTAGCGGAACTCGTAGCGCAGCTCGGCGAAGAGCCCCTTCCAGACCGCCAGGCGAGCGCCCGCGTCGATGTTGAGCAGGTAGTCGCCTCCGAAATCCTCGAAGCTCGGGATGTACTCGAGCGTGTGGTAGAGCTTGAGCGGCTGGATGGGGGTCCAGTCGACGGAGTAGGCCAGGCGTGGTCCGAAGAACTCGCTCCACCCGCTCCGCTTGTAGTTCTCGTACACCCAGACCCAGCCCACCTCGTTGGAGAGGTTGAAGGTGGGCCCCTCGAACCACTGGTAGCCCACCCCGGTGCCGGGGGCCAGCCGCAGCTCCAGCTCCGCGACCCGGTCGCGCTCCGCCTTGACACCGAGGTAGCCGTAGAACTTCTTGGTGAAGAAGTGGTCGTACTTCGCCAGCGCCATGGCGTAGTCGATGGTGGTGGACTTCTCGCCGGTGCTCGGATCCTTCTGCCGGCCGTAGGAGTACTCGGCCGCGAAGGTGAGGCGATCACCGGGCCAGCGCTTGGACAGCGCGCCGCGCAGGCCGAGCTGCTCGGTCTCGGAGTTTCCGCTGGTGAGCGAGCCGTTCAGGGAAAACGATCCCGTCCACGCCGGCGGGGTGGGGTTGATCGCGCTGATGTCGGCGATGGCCACCGGCTGCGGTGGCGCTCCGGGCGCCGGCGCGGTCTGCACGTAGTGATCGGGCCCCGCACCCACGTCGGCGCTGACCGGCGGCTTCTCCTTGACGCCGACCGCCACCGGTGAGTCGGTGGAGAACGTCTTCACCTTCGCCATGTCCACCGAGACGTCGCCCGCGCCCTCGGTCTTGATCGTGAGCTTGCCGCCGGCCGCCTTGAGGATCTTGCCGGACAGCCGGTCGCCGTTGAGGAAGAGCACCTCGTCCCCTCGAGCCGGGCCGGCCGGCGAGAGCACGAGGATCAGCATCGGAAGGAGCGCCAGCGTCATCCGTGGCATGGAACGGCCCTCGCTTTGGATCGTAGTGACGTCGCTTGGACCATTGTTGCTCCGGTGGCAAGGATCCCCGGCCGCATTTGACAAGCGCGCGTCCCCTGGCCGACAATCGGCCTCGCTTCCGAGCCTCCGATGGCCGCGCCGTCCCCGTCGGGCCAAACGCCCGGGAAAGGTTTTCCGCATGCGAGCCACCACCCGTCTCCGCCAGATGCTCCAGGCCCCCGGCATCATCGTCGCGCCGGGCGCCTACGACGGCTTCTCCGCGCGCCTGATCGAGGCGGCCGGCTTCCCGGCCGTGTACATGACCGGGGCGGGCACCGCCGCGTCGCATCTGGGCCAGCCCGACCTGGGTCTGGCCACCCTGACCGAGATGGCGAATCACGCGGGGCACCTCGCGTCCTGCGTCACCCTGCCGGTGATCGCGGACGCCGACACCGGCTACGGCAACGCGCTGAACGTGGTGCGGACGGTGCGGGAGTACGAGAAGGCGGGGGTGGCGGGCCTGCACATCGAGGACCAGGTCTCGCCCAAGAAGTGCGGGCACATCGCGGGCAAGCAGGTGATCCCGACCGAGGAGTTCTGCGACAAGATCCGCGCCGCCTCCGAGTACCGCACCGATCCCGACTTCGTCATCATCGCCCGCACCGACGCCCGCGCGGTCACCTCGCTCGACGACGCGATCGACCGCGGCAACCGCTACGCGGCGGCGGGCGCCGACGTCATCTTCTTCGAGGCGCCCCAGACCGAGGACGAGGTCCGGCGGGTCGCGCGGGAGATCAAGGCCCCGCTGCTCGCCAATATGGTGATCGGCGGCAAGACCCCCGCGATCAAGGTGTCGGAGCTCGAGCGCCTGGGCTTCAAGATGGTCATCTTCCCCGCGGTGTGCATGGCCGCCGCGGTGCCGGCGATGGAGAAGTCGCTCGCGTACCTCAAGGAGCACGGCACCGACTGGCAGCCCGGCCCGGTGCTGAGCCCGATGGACATCTTCCGTCGGGTGGGGTTCGACTGGTGGCACGCCATCGAGGAGAAGTTCGCGGGCCGTTGATGACATGACGCCCTCGCCCCTGACGATGTTCGAGAAGATCTGGCGCCGCCACGTGGTGGCGGAGGGCCCCGGGGGCCAGACTCTCCTCTACGTCGACCGCCACCTGCTCCACGAGGGGTCCACCCACGCCTTCGGGCGCCTCGAGCGGAAGGGCCTCCCGGTGCGCCGGCCCGAGGCGTGCGTGGCCACCGCCGACCACTACGTCCCGACCACGCCGGGCGCCGGGGAGATCGCGGACCCCGAGGTGCGCCGGATGGTCGCGGACCTCGGCCGCCACACCGGGCGGGTCGGCATCGCCTTCTTCGGGCGCGGCGAGCCCCGGCAGGGCATCGTGCACGTGATCGGCCCCGAGCAGGGCGTGACCCAGCCCGGCATCGTGCTCGTGTGCGGCGACTCCCACACCGCGACCCACGGAGCGTTCGGGGCGCTCGCCTTCGGCGTCGGCTCGACGGAGGTGGAGCACGTGCTCGCCACCCAGTGCCTCTGGCAGCGGAAGCCCCGCGTGATGCGGATCACGGTGTCCGGCGCGCGGCCCTTCGGGGTGACCGCCAAGGACGTGATCCTCTCGATCATCGCGCGGATCGGGGCGGGCGGCGGGGTGGGGCACGCCATCGAGTACGCGGGACCGGTCATTCGCTCCATGTCCATGGACGAACGCATGACGGTCTGCAACATGTCCATCGAGGCGGGCGCGCGCGCGGGCATGGTCGCGCCCGACGAGACCACCTTCGCGTATCTGGAGGGCCGACCGTTCGCGCCGCGCGGCGAGATGTGGGGGCGCGCGCTCGCCCACTGGCGGACGCTGCCGTCCGATCCCGACGCGGTCTTCGATCGAGAGGTCACGCTCGACGCGGCCGCGATCGCCCCGACCGTCACGTGGGGCACGAGCCCGCAGGACGCGCTGCCCATCACCGGGCACGTCCCGGATCCCGCCGCGATGAGCGACCCCGCCCGGCGCGCGAGCGTGGAGCGCGCCCTCGCCTACATGGGCCTGACCGCGGGGGCGCCGCTCGCGGGCACCCCGGTGAGCCGGGTGTTCATCGGCTCCTGCACCAACAGCCGCCTCGAGGATCTCCGCGCCGCCGCCGGCGTCGCGCGCGGCCGGCGGGCGACGGTGCCCGCGCTGGTGGTGCCGGGCTCGGGCGGGGTCAAGCGCGCGGCCGAGGCCGAGGGGCTCGACCGCGTCTTCACCGACGCCGGGTTCGAGTGGCGCGAGCCGGGCTGCTCGATGTGCGTGGGCATGAACGGCGACATCGCGGCGGCGGGCGAGCGCGTCGCGAGCACCTCCAACCGCAACTTCGAGGGTCGCCAGGGCAAGGGCGCGCGCACCCACCTCATGAGCCCCGCGATGGCCGCCGCCGCCGCGGTCACCGGGCGGCTCACCGACGTGCGCACGCTCGCCTGAGGACCGGCCATGGAGCCATTCGTTCGCTTCACCGCGGTGGCCGTGCCGATGGACCTGCCCAACCTCGACACCGACCGCATCATCCCGGCCCGCTTCCTGCGCCGGCCTCGCGAGAGCGGCTACGGGCCGCTGCTCTTCCACGACGTGCGCTTCGACGCGGACGGGCGGGAGCGGGCCGACTTCGTGCTGAACCACCCCGCGCTCCGCGGCGCCGGCGTGCTGGTGACCGCGGAGAACTTCGGCTGCGGCTCCTCGCGGGAGATGGCGGTGTGGGCGCTGCTCGACTACGGCATCCGGGTGGTGATCGGCCCGAGCTTCGGAGACATCTTCTTCGAGAACTGCTTCAAGAACGGTGCGCTCGCGGTGGTGGTGCCGGCCGAGACCGCGGCCGGCCTGCGTCGCATGCTCGCCGAGCGGCCGGGCACCACCCTGACCGTGGACCTGGAGGCCCAGACGATCGCGGGGGCCGACGGCCCGCCCATCCGGTTCGAGGTGGACGCCTTCCGCAAGCATGGGCTGCTCACGGGGCGGGACGAGCTGGCCCTGACCCTCGAGCAGGGTCCCGCCATCGAGGCCTTCGAGGCGCGCCGTCGCGTGGAGATGCCCTGGCTTGGCTGACCGTCCGGGCGTCCTCGTGGTGTTCTTCGTGCTGACCTGGGTCACGGGCCTGTCGCTCGCGGCCGCCTTCGCGACCGCCGCGTACGGCTTCGGGCGCATGTCGGAGCCGGAGCGCACCGACCTGATCAGCCTGGCCATCTTCGGGGTGATGGGGCTCGCCTCGCAGGCGGGGTTGCTGCTGGCCCCCTGGGCGGTGACCCGGGGCACCACCCCGCGGATCATCGCGGCGCTGCTCATGGCGCCTTCGGGCGTGTTCCTCAGCATCTTCGCGTACGAGGGCTTCACCCGGTACGCGGCGGGGGCGCCGATCTGGGCGGTGGCGTGGACGGTGTACCTCTGCGGCGTGCTGGTCTACGTGGCGGCGTTCGTGGCGCTGGGGCGTGGGCGGTTCGGCCGGCAGGGAGGGGAGTAGCCCCTCTATCTAGTGGGAGTCGGGCTGCGCCTATCCTGTATCTTGTTGTTGAAAGATACTAAACAAGTGACGTGTAATTGGTGCCGATGGGCATCCCGATCGAGTCCTCACCTCCGCCAGGGTGGGAGCGCGAAGGGATCGACGGCCTGCTCGGCCTGTTCACGCCGGGTCGGCTCAGCGAGATCGTCGGTCCCCGGTCCTCCGGAGCCAGCAGCCTGCTCCTGGCCCTCATCGCCCGGATCACGACTTCGGGTAGCAGCAGGGGTAGCAGCATGGGCGGCCGCGAGGGGGGTGGCCAGGTGGCGTTCGTCGACGGTATGGACGCGCTCGACCTCACGTCCATGGCCGCAGCGGGCGTCGATCTCTCGGCCTTGCTCTGGGTGCGCTGTGGGGGCCGCTTGCGGGTGGCGCTCAGCGCCGCCGACCTGCTCGCCCGCTGCCCGGGCTTTGCCCTGGTCGTGCTGGACCTGGACGATCTCGGCCCGGTGCCCGCCTCGGCGTCAATCCGGCTCCAGCGCGCGGTGGAAGGCACCGATACCATCCTGATCGTGCGCAGCGGGCGGCATCGCGAGGGCAGCCCGGCCTCGCTC
>Ga0310810_10002279_pt1 | contig 20536 bp, 20 predicted proteins | sample NCmetagenome_FD_207641 | JGI IMG/M metagenome (GOLD analysis project Ga0310810, IMG submission 207641) | Soil microbial communities from experimental microcosm in Duke University, North Carolina, United States - NC | ecosystem: Engineered > Artificial ecosystem > Soil microcosm > Unclassified ...
GGTGCTGAGGAGGCTGTCGGTGACCTGGACGGCCTCCAGCGCGGCCTCGATCGCGGCGATGCCGGCGCCGCGGGAGGAGGCGTGGACGCCGATCCGGAGAGTCGTCCCCATCACGACGACCTCGCGCACGACCCAGGCTGCAGGGGGGCGTCGGGCGATGGGGAGAGTGAGGGCGAGGAGGAGGGTGGCGGTAGTCAGCGCGGCCTGGAGAGATGAGAACGGCTTTCAATTGAACTTGTGAATTGATAACAGACTATTCCCCATTCTCTTGCCTGTCAATCAGCACCTGGGGAGATTCCAGCGTCCCCGCTCCCGCGTGCGCCGCCTCCCGGAGTCCCGATGGCCTACCTGCCACTCCGCTCGGTCACTCTTCCCGCCGACGTCTCTCGTCGGTACGACGCCTGGCTGGAGCAGCTCCAGGACCGGCTTGCCCGCCCCGGCGCCGACTGGTACCGCATCACCCGCGACGTGCTCTACGAGATCTGGTATCCCGGCGCCGGCGATTACACCGAGCGGGTGGCCGACCCGGCAACGCCCGAGTCCAGCCGGCTCGCGCTCCTGTCGCTCGATCCGCACAACATCACGCTCGAGCCGGAGTATTACGCCGACGTGGACAGCGAGCGGTTCGCCCGGGTGAAGCCGCTCCTGTGGCTCTGGTACAGCTTCGATCGCGCCCCCCTGGCCGGGCAGAACGTGCACCTCGGCGTGGGGCTCCGCCGGGTCCTGGCAGCGCATCTCTTCGCCCGCTGTGGCCGCAACTTCAAGTGCTTCCAATTCACCGAATTCTCCTACGGGTACAACCTGGAGGTGGGCGACGACGTCGTGGTCCACCGGCACGTGCTCCTCGACGACCGCGGCGGCATCACCCTGGGGGACCGGGTCAGCATCTCCGACTACGCCAACATCTACAGCCACACCCACAGCATCGTGGAGCAGAAGGAAGTCACCAACGCCCGCACCGTCCTGGAGGACGACGTGCGCATCACCTACCACGCCACCGTGCTCGCCGGCGTGCGGGTGGGACGCAACGGGATGGTGGGCGCCAGCGCGGTGGCGACCAAGGACGTGCGGCCCTATCACGTGAACGTCGGCATTCCGGCCAAGTCCATCCGACTCAAGCCCAACGCCCCGCCCGAGGCCTACGTGACCGAGCGGGTGGCCAAGCGCGAGTCGTAGGAGCGAGCCCGTGCCTCCCCGGCGCGAACGCTGGTATGCCTCGCCTTCGGCCATCGCCGCGTACGCTCTCCTGGCGAGCGCGCTGGTCGCCTCCGCGCTCGGCGGTCTGCCCAGCGTCCTCACCGTCTTCCTCGGGATGGCGGGCGCGCTCATCGTGCTGCTCGCCGCCTGGCGCCGCGAATGGGAGGTTCCGCTCCACGCGGTCGGCGCCACCCTGCTCGGCGTGGTGGCCTGGTTCGCCGACGATCGCATCTGGTGGGTGGCGGTGCTCGCGGTCCTCAACATCTCGGGCAGCTTCTGGGTCGCGATCACCCGCGGCCGCCGGCGGCTCCGCGACTCCGAGTTCAAGTCGGAGCAGCTCGCCAGCCAGCTCGACCGCCGGATCAGCGAGCTCTTCTCCCTGCAGGAGCTGAGCTACGTCCTGTCGGAGTCGATCCAGCTCGACCGCATCGTGGATCAGGTGGCGCGCTACGCCGGGCGCTTCCTCCAGACCGACGGCGCCATCGTGGTGCTGGCCGACGACGAGCGCGGCGGGCGCCTGCGGATCGTGGCGGCCACCGGCACGCTGGAGGCGCTGCTCGGGCGGACCACCGAGGAGGACGACGCGGGCCTGGTGCGGTTCTCCATCAGCCGCGAGCGCATCGAGGTCGCCCAGGGGGTGGCCACACCCACGGTGAACCTGCTGGCCGGCGTGACCGTGCGCTCGGCCGCGGTGGCGCCGCTCCGCTCGCAGGGAGTTACGATGGGCGCGCTGGCCGTGGCCGACCGGCAGGGCGGCCCGTTCACCACCGAAGATCTCTGGCTGCTCTCGACGGTGGCCACCAACGCCTCGGTGGTCCTCGCCAACAGCCGGCTGTACGAGATGGTGCGCCGGAGCAAGGAGGAATGGGAGACCGCCTTCAACGCCCTCACTGAAGGCATCGCCATGGTGGGACCGACGGGCGGACTGCTCCGGGCCAACCGGGCGCTCGCGGCGATGGCGGAGGCGGACGAGCAGGCGCTGGTCGGACGGAACTTCTGCGAGACGCTCTTCGGGCGGAACGAGGCGGTGGACGAGCTGTTGCGCACCGCGCGACGCGGCGAGCGCGCCGGCCCCCTGGTGCTGCGGCTGGAGCAGAGCCAGCGGGTGCTGCGCCTCACCGCCGCCCCTTTCGCCGAGCGGAGCGGCACGCCTCGCGCCGCGGAGAGCGGAGCGGTCGTCGTCCTGGTCGAGGACGTGACCGAGCAGCGGGTGCTCGAGGCCCAGCTCATCCAGAACGACAAGATGGCCTCGATCGGGCAGCTGGTGTCGGGCGTGGCCCACGAGCTCAACAACCCGCTCACCTCGATCGCGGGCCTGACCGAGCTTCTGCTGGAGCGGGACCCCCAGCTCGGCATGCCGCGGGAGCACCTCCGCGTCATCCACGACCAGGCCGAGCGAGCGGGACGCATCGTGCGGAACCTGCTCACCTTCGCCCGGAAGGGGGTGGCGGAGAAGACCCCGGTGGATCTCAACGATGTCGCCGCGCGGACCGCCCTGCTCATCATGTACGAGCTGCAGCTCCACGGCATCGACCTGGAGTCGGTCACCGGACCCAATCCGGTGGTGGTGCTGGGCGACCGCCACGAGCTGCAGCAGGTGCTGCTCAACCTGGTGACCAACGCGGTCCAGGCTGTCAGCGTGCTGGACCAGGGGAGGGTGCGCAGGATCAGGCTGGAGATCACCCGCCAGGACGGCGACGCGGTGCTGCGGGTACGGGACACCGGACCCGGCGTCCCGCCGCACCTCGTCCCGCACCTGTTCACCCCGTTCTTCACCACCAAGAGTCCCGGCCAGGGCACCGGCCTGGGTCTCTCGCTCAGCTACGGCCTGGTGAAGGCCCACGGCGGGGAGCTGGTGTACGAGGCGCCCTCGGAAGGCGGCGCGGAGTTCCGGGTGACGCTTCCGGCGCACGACGCGCCCGGGCCGCTGCCGATGGACGAGCCGGAGCCGGGCCGGCCGCCCATGGTCGCCCGGCGGATCCTGGTGGTGGACGACGACCCGGCCGTGCATCGGGTGGTGAGCGCGCTCTTCACGCCCGAGGGCCACGTGGTGGAGGCGGTGCGATCCGGGGCGCAGGGCCTCAGGATGCTGCGGGAGCGGTCGTTCGACCTGATCGTGGCCGACGCCCTCGCCGCCGTGGCGCCGGCCCGGCTCTTCGTCGGCGCGCTCGCGGCGGATCGTCCCGAGAGCTGCGACCGGCTGATCCTGGGCGTCTCGGGCACCGCCGAGTCGGCCGATCTGGCGGCGCACGACAGCGTGCGCCGGCTGCGGAAGCCCTTCAACCTGCGGGATCTCCACGCCGTGGCGTCGGAGGTCTTCGCTAGTACCCCGCCACGCTCGCCGGCCGCCACGGAAGCACGCTGATCCGCCCGCGCACCCGCGCGGCCGCGGCGGAGGCGTCGGCCGTCGCCCAGTAGTTGCCGCCGGCCGCCAGGTCCGGCGCGTCGATGAACCAGCCGCTGGTGCGGAGGAACACGTTCCCCGTCACCTCGGTCCCATGGCCGGTGCCGTCCACCACGATCCCGTCCCCCACGCCGTCGAGCACGTTGCCGCGCAGCCGGCTCCCGGTCGTCGCCTGGAGCACGATCCCCTGGGCGATCCGGGTGATCACGTTGTCATCGATGCGGTAGCCCCGGCTGGGCGGGCCGCCCGGGCGCGGGGCCGACACCAGCACGCCGACCGGCGCCTCGAGCAGCACGTTGGATTCGATCCGGATGTCGGCGCTGTGCTCCCCGGCGATCGCCGCGGTGCGCGCGCCGATCACGGTGTTGCCCCGGATGGTGCAGCCGGCCGCGTTCTGCAGCTGGAACCCGAACGCCGAGCTGTCCGCCCGGTTGTCCAACAGCAGCGCGTTCCACGCCGAGCCGATGAAGAACCCCGCCCCCGCGGCCTCGGACGCCGTGTTGCGGTAGATCAGGTTGGAGCGCGACGGCCGTTCCCCGGCGTGGCCCGCGCCCAGGCGCAGGCCGGTGCTCGACGCGGTGAGATCGTTGTCGCCCACCGTGTTCGAATCGCTCCCTTCGCGAATCAGGATCGCCGCCGCGGCGCAGTCGGCCGCCGGCGGGGCGCAGCGCACGGTGTGATCCACGAGGTTCCGCACGATGACGTTGCGGGAGGCGCGCCAAAGCTGGATTCCCCAGCCGCTGTTGCCGCTCACGTCGTTGTCGGCGAGGTACGACTCGCGCGCCTCCAACAGGCTGATCCCGTTCTGGCTGCCCCGCGCGGTCACCCCCGTCACCGCGGCGGCCGTGGTGCGCGCCAGCATGAGTCCGGAGCCGTAGGCCTGGAGCACTTCGAGATGCACCGGATCCAGCCGGTTCACGCTGTCGACCGGTCCGGTGGACGGCAGCGCCCGGCTTCCCGAAAGCGCAACGCCGACGACGCGGTGTCCCCGCCCTCCCTCCAGCCGGATGCCGACGCGATAGCCGCGGATCGTGCCTCCCAGGATCGAGACGCCGTCCACGTTGCGGCTGGCGATGCCCATCCCGACGAAGCGGCCGGCCACCGAATCGCCGCTCTCCAGCACGACCCCGGTGAGATCGAGACGGGTCCCCGACCCGGCGACGATGATGACTCCGCGCTCGGCCGGGTCGGCGATGCGGTAGCGCCCGGGGCAGACCCGCACATCGCCCTGCACCTGGGTGCCGGCCCGGGTCGGCCGGAGGCAGGGGGCGGCGCTGGTGGCCGCGGCGAGGACGAGGACGATCGCGCCGATCATGGTCGAACCGGGTACCCCCGCGCGCGCAGGAAGGCCCGCGCTTCGGGAAGCGAGGAGCCCTGATAATGAAAGATCGTCGCCGCGAGAACGCCATGCGCGCCGGCCTCGAGCGCCTCGGCCAGGTGGGCCAGCTCCCCGGCCCCGCCGGAGGCCACGATCGGGAGCGTGGTGACGGCCGACGCCGCCCGCAGGAGCTCGAGGTCGTAGCCGGACCCGGTGCCGTCCCGGTCCATCGAGGTCAGCAGGATCTCGCCGGCGCCGAGCTGCTCCAGCCGCCGGATCCATTCCAGGGCCTCGAGCGGAGTCTCCTCCCGGCCGCCGTTCACCACCACGGCGTACCGTCCGTTGGAGCGGCGGACGTCCACCGCTGCGACCACGCACTGGCTGCCGAAGCTCTCGGCCAGGCTGGAGACCAGCTCGGGCGAACGGACGGCGGCGGTGTTCACCGAGACCTTGTCCGCGCCCGCCCGGAGCGCCGCGCCGGCGTCGGTGACCGAGCGGATGCCGCCGCCCACGGTGAAGGGGATGAAGATCGACTCGGCCACCCGCGACACCATGTCGAGCGTGGTGCGCCGGGCGTCCGGGCTCGCCGAGATGTCCAGGAAGACGAGCTCGTCGGCGCCCTCGGCGTCGTAGCGGGCGGCTTGCTCCACCGGGTCGCCCGCGTCGCGCAGCGACTCGAAGTGGATGCCTTTCACCACCCGGCCTCCCGCGACGTCGAGGCAGGGGATGATCCGCCGGGCTAGCATATCCGAAGCACGTCCTCCACCGACCCGGCGGAGCCGCCGCCGAGCAACGTCACGGCGTCTTCCAGCGCGCGGCGCTCGCGCGGCCAGGCGAGCCGCCGACCCGCTTCCGCGACGGGCAGCCACTCCGAGCGGTCGTGCTCGGCGCTCAGCGTCACCTTGGTCTCCGACTCGACGAAGGCCACGAACACCGGCACCAGGGCGACCTCGTCCTGCCGGTGCTGATAGAACAGCTCCACCCGGCTCAGGTTGTACATCCGGAGCGGGGTCAGCCCGGTCTCTTCCCGCAGCTCCCGCAGGGCCGCGTCCGCCGGCCGCTCGCCCGGCTCGATGTGCCCGTGCACGGCCTCCCACGACCCGGGGCAGCGTCCGCCCGGTGCGCGGCGCAGGGTGAGACACTCGAGCGAGGCCGCCGCGCCCCGGAGGACGTACAGATCGAGCAGCGATACCCGCACGCTGGTCACGGACACCACCGGGCGAAGGCGTCGAGCAGCTCGATCCCGGCCCGCTGCGACTTCTCCGGGTGAAACTGCGCCCCGACCACGCTCGCCTCCCCCACGAGGGTGGGGAAGACTTCGCCGTACTCGCCGGTGCCGAGCACGTCCGCGTCGGGCACGTCCGCCGGATGGTAGCTGTGGACGTGATAGAAGAACCGCGGGCCGTCACGAAACAGCGGGGCGAGCAGCGCGTGGCGCCGGCCGGCCTCGGTGAGGTCCACCCGCGCCCAGCCCACGTGGGGTACGTGGAGGGTGGTGACGAACCGCCTGACCCGGCCCGGCAGGAGCCCGATTCCCTCCGCCTCCCCGGCCTCCTCGCTCCGCTCGAAGAGGAGCTGGAGCCCGAGGCAGATGCCCATCACCGGCCGCCCGGCGCGCGCGGCGTCCCTGACCGCGGGGCCGAGACCGGTCTCCCGCAGCGTGCGCGAGCCCTGGCCGAAGTTGCCCACGCCGGGCACGAGCACCCGGTCGGCTCGGCGCACCACCTCGGGATCGGTGGTGAGGGTAGCCTGGTGCCCGCCGGCGGCGAGCGCGCGCACGACGCTCCTGAGGTTGTTGACCCCGTAGTCCACTACCGCGATCACAGCGCGCCCTTGGTGGAGGGAACACCGGTCACCCGCGGGTCGGGCGCGATCGCGGCATCGAGCGCGCGGGCGAAGGCCTTGAAGGCCGCCTCGACGATATGGTGCGGGTTGTCCCCGCGTACCAGGTCGAGGTGGGTGGTGAGTCCGGCATTGAGCACCAGCGCGCGGAAGAACTCCGGCGTGAGGAAGACGTCGTAGTCGCCCAGCATCTGCCACTTGGGGATCTCGATGGCGTAGTGGAGGAACGGCCGGCCGCTGACGTCCACCACCGCGCGGACCAGCGCCTCGTCCAGCGGCACCAGCGCGTCGCCGTAGCGGCGGATCCCGGCGCGATCGCCCAGCGCCTTGGCGATCGCGAGGCCGAGAGTGATCCCGACGTCCTCCACGGTATGGTGCCCGTCCACGTGGAGGTCGCCCTGTGCCTCGACGGTGAGATCGAGCAGCGCGTGGCGCGCCAGCGCCTCGAGCATGTGGTCGAAGAACCCGATGCCGGTGCGCACGGAGGCCTCGCCCCCGCCGTCCAGGTCCACCCGCACGACGATCTCGGTCTCCTTGGTCGTGCGCCGCAGCTCGCCCACCCGGCTCATGCCGTGCCTCCCAGGATCGCCTGCAGGGCGTCCAGCACCGCGTCCATGTCTTCCGGCGTGCCGATCGAAATCCGAAGACACTCGGCCAGCTCGGCGCCGCCCGAGACATCGCGCACCAGAATGCCGTGCTCCTCCAGCAGCCGCCGGAAGAGCTCCCGCGCCGGGAGCGCCCGGCAGCGGACCAGCACGAAGTTGGCGCCGGTCGGGTACACCGTGAGGCCCGGGACACGCCGGAGCCGGGGCAGGAAGCGGTCACGGGTTTCCACGATGGCCCGGGTGCGCGCCGCGAGGAGCGGCGCATGATCGAGCGCCACCGACGCGGCAGCCAGGGTGATCTGGTTCACGTTGTACGGCAGCTTGCCCTTGGCGACCTCCCGGGCCACGACGGGGTGGGCCAGCGCCACCCCGAAGCGGAGCCCGGCCATCCCCATCGCCTTGGAGAAGGTGCGCAGCACGATCAGCCGGGCGGTCTGTTGGAGCAGCGGCACCGCCGTCGCGCCGCCGAACTCCTGGTAGGCCTCGTCGCACACGACCATGGCACCGGTCTCGGCCACAATGCGCTCGACCGCGCCCGGCGGCAGAGTCGAGCCCGTCGGGTTGTTCGGCGTGTTGAGCACCACAACCCTGGCGCGCTCCCGCGCGGCGGCCTCGATGATCCGGTCGGGCTCGTACTCGAAATCGGGTCCGAGCGGCACCGGCAGGTACCGGGCACCCAGCACGCCCGACAGGAGCCGATAGAGGGAGAACGTCGGGGCCGGCGCCACCACCGTATCGCCCGGTGCGACCAGCACCGCGAGGGCGGCCTGGATCAGCTCGTTCGACCCGTTGCCCGCGAGGATCCCGTCTCCTCGCCACCCGTAGTGCTCGGCCAGGCGCTCGAGCAGCCGGGTGGGGACGAACTCCGGATACCGGTTCCACGCCGCCCGCTCGGCGGCCTCCAGCACGGCGCGCTTGACCTCCGGCGGCAGGTCATCGGGGCACTCGTTCTGGTTGAGCTTCCGTGGCGCGGTAGGCGCACGGAGGGTGTATGCCGCCTGCGCTCGCACGCCGGGCTTCACCAGGGCGAGGCCCTCGGCGGGGTCCGGCAGCGCGTCCGCCGGACCGGAAGAGGCAGTGGGCTGGCGGGCGGGCTGGCGGTCGGTGCTGGAAGGTCCCGAGGCGCTCAAGCGCGGTGGCGGCCGAGGACCGCCTCGAGACGGGCCGAGAGGGCCTTGGCCCGGAACGGCTTGGTGATGAAGTCGTCGGCGCCCAGCTCGAAGACCCGCACCTCGTTGTCCTCGTCGCCCTTGGCGGTGAGGACCACGACCGGAATGGTGCGCGTCGCCGACCGGGAGCGGAGCTGCGCCAGCACGGTGTAGCCGTCGATGCCCGGGAGGTTGAGATCGAGGATGATCACGTCGGGCGCGAACCGGTCCACCTGATCCAGCGCCTGCACGCCGTCCCGCGCCTCCGCCACCGTGTAACCTTCGCGCTCCAGCAGGTCCTTCATGACCCGGCGGAGCTGCTCCTCGTCCTCGACCAGGAGAACCGTCGTCCCCGTGCCGCGCGAGGCCGGTGTGGTGGCGGTGCCGGCGCCCGCCTCTTCCTCGTCCACCAGGTCGAACCCGGCGGCGAGCTCCGCCAGCGACCCTGTCGCCGCCGCCGCGGCGGCGTGCGGAGCGGGGGGCTCGGCTACGGGCGCGGGACGGGCCGGCGCCGGCTCCCGGCGCGAACCGCGCGCGGGACCGTCCTCGACGGGAACGTCGGTCACCCGGAGCAGCTCCTCCAGGGTGGACTCCCCGGCGAGCACGTGCCGGAGACCGCTCTCCCAGAGCGATCCCATGCCGTTGGCGCGCGCGCGCTGCGCGATCAGGTCGGCCGTGCCGCCCTGGCCGATGTCACGCTCGAGCTGAGTGGTCATGCTCAGCACCTCGACGATGCTGAACCGCCCCCGGTACCCGGTCATGGCGCACTCGGGGCAGCCGACCGACCTGTACAGCCGGGCGCCGGCGGGGATGTAGCGCGCCACCCGCTCGGGCACCGCCTCATCGCTCACCGCCCGGCAGACGCCGCAGACCCGCCGCATGAGCCGCTGCGCCACCACGCCGCGGAGGGCGGAGGCGATCTTGTACGGCTCCATCCCCATGTCCACCAGACGGGTCACCGCGTTGGGCGCGTCGTTGGTATGCAGGGTGGAGAGCACCAGGTGGCCGGTGAGCGACGCCTGCAGCGCGATCTGCGCGGTCTCCTGGTCGCGGATCTCGCCGATGAGGACGACGTCGGGGTCCTGCCGCAGGATCGAGCGCAGCGCGGAGGCGAAGGTGAGCCCCGCCTTGTCGTGTACCTGGACCTGCACGATGTTCTGCCCCAGCCGGTACTCCACCGGGTCTTCCACCGTCACGATGTTCACGCCCGGATTCTGGATCAGGCGGATCGCGGAATAGAGGGTCGTGGTCTTGCCCGAGCCGGTCGGCCCGGTGACGAGGACGATCCCTTCCTTGTGGTTGAGCAGACGCCGCAGCGCCTGCTGCTCGTCCTCGTGCATGCCGAGCGCGGTCAGGTCGAGCACCGTGGCGCGCTGGCTCAGGATCCGGATCACCACCTTCTCGCCCAGCGAGGCCGGGAGGGTGGAGACGCGGAGGTCGATCGGGTCGCCGCCGATGGAGACGCGGGCGCGCCCGTCCTGCGGCCGGAGACGGTCCGCGATGTCGAGCCCGGACATGATCTTGATCCGGGAGATCAGGGGCAGCCCGGCGTTCCGGGGCACTTTCATCACCTGGCGCAGCACGCCGTCGATGCGGTAGCGGACGGCGACCCCGCCCTCGATCGGCTCGACGTGGATGTCGCTGGCCCGGCTGGCCACCCCGTCCGCGAGCATCATGTCCACCAGCCGGATGATCGGACGCTGGCTGGCCTCCTCGGCGCTGGCCGCCCCCTCGTCATCCTCGTCGGTCAGCTCCTTGACCTCGAGATCGCCCCCCATGCCCTCGAGCAGCCGGGAGACCACCTCGTCGCCCCCACGGTAGATCTCGTCCAGCTGGTAGCGGATCATCCCCGGCGAGGCGAGCAGCATCCGCACCTCGCGCCCGGTGGCGAAGGCCAGCGCCTTCTCGGCGTCGAGGTCGAACGGGTTGGCGGTGGCGATCTCGAGGTAGGAGTCGGTCTGCCCCACCGGGACGATGTTGTACCGGCGGGCCAGCTGCTCGGGCACGGTCTGCGCGGCCCGGGGATCGATCCGGGACATGTTCGCCACCGGGAAGCGGAACCGCGCGGCGATCAAGCTGAGCACCTGATCGTCGCTGATCAGCTTCCGCTGCACCGCCGTCTCCCAGAGCGAGCCCGGCGCGGTGACCTCCTGGCGGATGGCCGCGAGACCGTCGGCGGGGAGCATCGGCTCGAGGGTCGGGACCAGCCATTCGTCGGTGAACTGCATGCTGGGGGCTCGCTTGCGGGGCGAAAGTGGGGGTGGTCCGAGTCGGTCTTAATCTAATGTCGGGCTGGGGATTCGGTTAAGTCCACGAAGGGCTTCCTACAACACGCCCCACCAGTCCCGGTTGATATCCACCGTGATCCCGACTCGGCCATCCCGCAGCCCGACGCCCGTCTCGACCCGGATCAGCCGCATGAGCCACTCGAGCGCCACTCCCGCGACCGGCCGCACGCCGTCGCTGCCGGACCAGGGGAGCCCGTCCAGCGGGCGGTCGGCCCACCCGGCGGCCAGGAAGGGGGCCAGAGTCATCCGCCGGCCGGTGCTGGCGAAGGAGCCAAGGCCGATGGCGGGCGCGGGGAGGTCCAGCCGCCACTCCACCTGGGCCAGCGCCATGGTGCGGCCGCCGTACGCCCGGAACGGCTCCGGCATCAGCGTGGCTCGCCCGCCGAGTACGAAGCTCCGGTAGGCGGGGAGGCCGTCGCTGCCCACGCCGGCATATACGCGGGTGAGCAGCGCTCCGGCGCCGGCCCCGGTGAGCCAGCGGCCCTCCGCCGTGGCCCGGAGGTAGTCGCTGTCGCCGGCTCCGCCTTCGACCGCGAGGCGGCCCTGGAGATCGCTCCGCACCGCCATCCCGCCGCTGGCGCGCTCGAAGGCGAGGCGTGCGATCCGGTGACTGCCCGCGCCCAGGGGCGGATTGGGACGGTAATCGCCGTTCGCGGGGCTGGCGGACACCGTCACCGAGTGACTTTCCTCCGCCGCCAGCTCCACGGCGACGGAGTTGCGCCCGCTCAGCCGGTGGCGGAGGCCGAGCCCGGCGCGCTCGAGCAGCGCGTAGTCCCCGTAGTCGTTCCCCGATTCCTGCGCGGTGAAGGAGTTGAGCACCGGCGCGATGACGGGCAGGTCGCTGATATCCCGGAGCTGCCGCTCGGCGAAGGCGTTCACCTGGGTCGCCCCTTGGCCGACGGAGACCGTGAGCCCTCCGGTCACCCGCTCATCCGCCGTCCCGTACCCGATCGTGGGGCGGAGCTCCACCCGCCGCTCCGACAGGCCGAGCACCCCGCCGATACCGAGCGCGAGACCCTGGACCCGGTTCACCTTGGCGAGGTCGCTCACCGAGCCGATGGCCGGCCTGCTGGCCGGGAGCCCGCTCAGCACCCGCGCCCCCGCGATCCGCTCCGCCTCCGCCCGGAGCGCGTCCATGTCCTGCTCGGTCACCGGCTGGGCCACGCCGGCCACCGCGTCGGCCAGCGGCTCGCTCCACTGGCCACTGTCGGGCGCAGGGGCGTGGAGGCCGCCGATGGAGACGCCGGTGAAGGTGCTCGGCGGCAGGGCCGGATTCAGATCGTATTCGCCGATCTCCCAGCGGGCCCGGATGATGCCTCGGGCCGGAAAGTCGAGCCAGGTGGTGCGCCGGCGGATCTCCACGTCCTGGTGATAGGGCAGCCAGTAGCGCCCCGCGAAGCGCCCGTTCTCGAGGACGATGCTGATGTCCTCCAGCTGGCGGTCGAGGTACGCGGCGGGGGTGAAGCTGAAGCGGAACCGCACCAGCGCCGCAGTCTCGGCGTCGAGGTAGAGCGTCCCTACCACCATCGGCCGGCCGAAGTCGCGCGGACGTACCTCGACCCGGCGGACCCGGATCGCGTCGGTCCCGGTGCGGATGACGAGCGAATCGCCCAGCGCGTAGTCGTAGACGTCGGGGCCGGCGGCCGAGAGCGGATGGGGGACGTCGCGCACCTCGTCGCCTTCGCCGATCCGGATCACGTCGCCGAAATCGTTGGTGACGATGCCCAGGTGATCGCGATGATAGTGGATGTCGGTGGGGAGGAACGCGCCGTCGCGCCAGCCGCTGATGACCTGCTTGCTCCGGTCCGGGGCCTGCCAATACACTTCCACGTCGAGCTCGTCGGCCTTCACCAGGCGGGGGGGCTCGGTCAGGCCCTCTCCCACCTGGGCCAGAAAAAAGACGAACCCGTGGGCGCGGGTTCGATAGCTCCGCAGCATGGCATCGGCCTGGACCTCGGCGCGGCGCTCCACCGCCCGCCGGACCAGCGCGAGCGCGTCGGGCGCGTTCCAGGCCTGGCCGGCGAGCGGCGCCGGCAACGCAGCGAGGACGAGCAGAGCCAGGAGCGGCGCCACCGGACTCGCGGGGCACCGATCGTCGGGCACTACGGACCTCGCATGGTCGGGGACTCGATGACCGCAATATCCCGGAGGCTCAGGAGGCGGGCAAGCGGGCTCGCGCTCGGGCTCGCGGCGTGCGGCGGTCGCGCCGCGGGCAGCGGCGCGGAGTCGGCGGCCCCTGTGCGGGTGGTCCCCTTGGCCCAGGCGATCGTGCTGGAGACCGCAGGCCCGCCGCCCCACGATACCGTGGTCGAGTTCGTGACCGGCGAGCGGCGGGTAGTCGTCCTGCGCCACGGCCCACCCGAGAACATCGTCTTCGCCCGGGTGGACTTCCCCGCGACCGCGTTCGCCGACAGCGGCCGGCCGGTGCGGGCGGAGCTCCGCCCCCGCCCTGGCGTGTACGGGCTGGACCTGTCCACCAGCCTGCCGCTCAAGAATGAGGCCTCGGTGTCGTTCAACTACGCCCGCTATTTCACCGCCCCCGCGCGCGCCCGCGAGCTGTTCGGCGCCGACGCGGTTTTCGAGCGCGCCCTCGCCGTGGGCCGGGTGCAGAACGACAGCCTGCTCGCGCTGCTTCCTTCGACCCGTCCGGCCAGTGACGTGCTGCGCGCCGGCTTCACCGCCCAGGGACGCTACCTGGTGGCCGCGGCGAAATGACCTCGGGCTACGGGGACTTCGCCGCCCGCGCGCGGCAGGGCGGCGGGATGGTGCCGGTCACCCGGCAGGTCGTGCTCGATGGCGACACTCCGGTGACCGCGTTCGCCAAGCTCCACCGCGGACCCTACGGCTTCCTGCTGGAATCGCTCGAGGGGGGCGAGCGGTGGGCGCGGTATACCTTCCTCGCCACCGAGCCGCGCGAGGTGTTCCGCTACCGGGGACGGGAGGTCGCGCGGTGGCGTCCGGGCGAGGCGTGGGCGGTGGTGGAGCGCGACGTCGCGCCGCTGGAGCACCTGGGCCGGACGATGCGTCGCTACCCGCCGGTCGAGGTGCCGGGCCTGCCCCGTTTCACCGGCGGCGCCGTCGGTTACCTCGGCTACGACGTGGTCCGCACCATCGAGCACCTGCCCGACGCGCCACCCGACGACCGCGAGCTGCCCGACGCCATCGTGATGGTGGCGGACACGCTGCTGGTCCTGGACAATCTGTTCAATCGGGCGACGGTCATTGCGACGGTGGAAGTGGGCGGAGAGGCGGAGAGGCGCAGAGGCGCAGAGGCGCAGGGCGGCGGGGAGGGTGTCGGAGATGTTGCGCTGCGACGGTTGTACCAGGAGGCCGAGGGGCGGATCGACCGGTGGCTCGAGCGGCTGGCGGCGCCGAGCACCATGGGCCCGCTGGAGATGGTGAGCGCGCCGGCGCTGCCGGCGCCGGCGACACCCTATTCCGACGCGCGGTTCAAGGCCGACGTGGCGCGGATCAAGGAGTATATCGCCGCGGGCGACACCTTCCAGACGGTGCTGAGCCGGCGGCTCGACCTCGAGGCGCCCGATCCGTTCCTGGCCTACCGTTATCTCCGTGCGCTCAATCCCGCGCCGTACCTCTATTTCCTCCATTGCGACGACATCCACGTGCTCGGCAGCTCCCCCGAGATCCTGGTGCGGGTGGAGGACGGCGAGGTGACGCTGCGGCCCATCGCGGGGACCCGCCCGCGCGGCGCGGACGCCGCGCAGGACGCGGCGCTCGCGACCGAGCTGGCCGCCGATCCCAAGGAGCGCGCCGAGCATCTCATGCTGGTGGACCTGGGCCGGAACGACGTCGGCCGCGTCGCCGAGTTCGGCTCGGTCCGGCTCACCGCCTTCATGGCCATCGAGCGCTACTCCCACGTGATGCACCTGGTGAGCGAGGTGCGCGGGCGTCTCCGCCCCGAGCTCGACGCACTGGCCGCGCTGGCCGCCAGCTTCCCCGCCGGCACCGTCTCCGGCGCGCCCAAGGTGCGCGCGATGCAGATCATCGATGAGCTGGAGCCCACCCGGCGAGGGCCGTACGCCGGCGCGGTGGGCTACGTCGGCTGGGGCGCCCGCACCCTCGACACCGCCATCGCCATCCGCACCTGCGTCATGCGCGGCGGCCGGGCCTGGGTCCAGGCCGGCGCCGGGATCGTGGCCGATTCGGATCCGGAATCGGAGTGGAGGGAGACGGAGGCGAAGGCGAGGGCGGTGGTGGTGGCGCTGGCGCTGGCGGCCGGGCGCAGAGGCGCAGAGGCGCAGGGACGCAGGGACGCAGGGGGGTAATGAACTCCTCTGCGCCCTTGCGCCCCTGCGCCCTTGCGTCCCTGCGCCTTCTCACCCTACCGTCCTTCCATGCCCGCCTTCCGGCTCGTCAGCGCGTCCGGCGACCAGAGCTTCGAGGTCCCTCCGGGCCGCACTCTGGTCGTCGGGCGCGGGGTCGCCAGCGACATCGCGATCTACGATCCCACCATCTCCCGACGCCACGCCGAGCTCGTCGTCAGCGACGACGTCGTAGCCGTCACCGATCTCGGCTCCTCCAACGGGACCTGCATCAACGGCGCCCGGGTGGAGAGCGGACACCTCAAGGCGAACGACACGGTGACCTTCGGCAAGGTCACCTACCGCCTTCGCACCGGGAAGCCGTCCGGCGATCACCCCGCGCCCCACCTGCCGGCTCCCCTTCAGCATCCGCCACTCCAGCCGGAGCAGGGGCCGGCGGGCGGCCAGATCGTCCGCCAGTTGGTGGTGAGCGGCGGGGTGCCGCCCGGCATCACCAGCCGGGACGGCCCGCCGGCGGGCCAGCTCCGCGTGGACGCCGCGTCGGCGGCGGAGCGCCAGGCGCGGAAGCTCTCCCTCCTGCTCGAGGTGGCCCAGAAGCTCTCGTCGGAGCTGGACCTCGACCGGCTGCTCCGCCGGGTGGCCGACATGACCTTCCAGGTCATGTCGGTGGACCGGGTCACCATCCTGCTCCGGAACGACGCCGGCGAGCTGGTCCCCGCAATGAGCCGAAGCCGCCAGGGTGACACCCAGCTCCAGCCCGTGCCGCGCTCGATCGCCGACAAGGTGGCACAGGAGCGGGTTGCGGTCGTGTCGCACAACGTGGCGGCCGACTCCCGCTTCAAGGGGCGCTCGATCGTGATGCAGAGCGTGCGGAGCGCGATGTGCTCGCCCCTGCTCGACCCCCACGACGAGGTGCTCGGCCTGCTCTACGTGGACAACCTTTCCACCCCGAACACCTTCAGCGACGAAGACCTGCAGTTCCTGGTGGCGTTCGCCGGGCTCGCGGCGATCGGGGTGCAGAACAGCCGTTACGCCGAGCAGATCCGGCGCGAGGCGACGGTGCGCTCGAACTTCGAGCGCTACTTCGCGCCCAACGTCGCCAGCGAGATTGCCCAGCAGGACGGCGCGGTGCGGGTGGGCGGCGAGCGCCGGCCGATCACCGTGCTCTTCAGCGATATCCGCGGCTTCACCGCGATAGCCGAGTCGCTGGGCCCCGACGCGGTGGCCCGGCTCCTGAGCGAATACTTCAGCGAGATGGTGGAGGTGATCTTCGAGCACGGCGGGACGCTCGACAAGTTCATCGGCGACGCCATCATGGCGCTCTGGGGCGCGCCGATCAGCCATGCCGACGACCCCGACCGGGCCCTGCGGGCGTCACTGGCCATGCAGGCGGCCATCGCGCAGCTCAACGACCGCTGGGTCGAGGCGGGCCGGCCCGAGATCGGCGTCGGGATCGGGATCAATTACGGCGAGGTCTTCGCCGGGAACATCGGCAGCCTGCGCCGCCTGGAGTACACCGTCCTGGGCGACGCGGTCAACGTCGCGGCACGCCTCTGCGCCGAAGCGGCCCCGGGCGAGATCCTCGTGACCGAGAACTTCCTCTCCGCCGTTCACCAGCAGCCGGCCGTCGAGTACCTGCCCCAGCTCGCGCTCAAGGGGAAGAGTCAGGTGGTGCAGGTGTATCGGGTGACCGAGGCTAACGGAACGGATGGTGAACGCGGCTGACCCGCATCGCTGCGTCTCAGCGATTGATCATCGCCGGACCAGGCGTCTCGAACATGTAGCGCTCCCCGGCCTCCTCCAGCAGCCCCAGCACCAGGCGGAGCGGCAAGCCCATCACTCCAAAGAAGTCGCCCTCGATCCGCTCCACCAGCGCGGCCCCGTAGCCCTGGATCCCGTAGGCACCCGCCTTGTCCATCGGCTCGCCGGTAGCGACGTAGGCACGGAGAAAGTCCTCGTCGAGCCGCCGGAAGGTCACGTTCGTGACGTCGGTCGCCTGATGGATCCGCTCACCGGCCACCAGCGCCACCGACGTCACGACCTGGTGGGTGCGGCCCTGCAGCTTGCCGAGCATCCGGAGCGCGTCGCCCGCGTCCACCGGCTTCTCCAGGACCTCGTCCCGCACCACCACCGTGGTGTCCGCGCCGAGGACCAGCCGGGCCTTGACGCTCAGCGCCTTGTCCCGGGCCAGCCGCTCCACATAGTCCACCGGGGTTTCCACCGGCCGCCGGACTTCGGGGATGTTGGGCGCCGCCACCCGCACCGGGATGCCCAGCATCTCCAGCAGCTGGCGGCGGCGGGGCGAGGACGACGCGAGGGTGAGCGGCTCGGTCATGCGGTGCGGTCCAGGATCAGGGTGACGGGTCCGTCGTTGTGGATCTCCACCAGCATGTCGGCGCCGAACTCGCCGGTGGCGACCACGAGCCCGCGTGCGCGCAGGGCGCCGACGAACCGCTCGTAGAGCGGGATCGCCACCTCGGGGCGGGCGGCGTCGATGAATGACGGGCGGCGGCCCTTCGCCGTGTCGCCATAGAGGGTGAACTGGGAGATCACCAGCAGCCCGCCCCCTACCTCGTCGAGTCCCAGGTTCATCTTCCCCGCCGAGTCCGAGAAGAGCCGAAGCCCGGCCACCTTCTCGGCCATCCAGTCCACCGCGGCACCGGTGTCGCCGTGGGTGAAGCCGACCAGCAGGCAGAAGCCGCGCTCGATCGCGCCGGCAACGCGTCCGCCGATCGTCACCGACGCCCTGGAGACCCGCTGGAGAATCACGCGCATGCTTAGATTGCCGAAGTGAGTCCCGCCCGGCCCGGTGCCCGGGCGTAAAGATACCCCGAACGGTGAAGCATGACAGATCGCCTCAAGACGCCGCGGCGCGGCCGGCCAAGGTCTATCGCCGCGCACACGATGACAGCCGCGCCCGCCCAGCGCCCCGATCCCGCTGCGTGGCCGGAGGACCGGCTCACCTGCTCCTGGCTGGGCCACGCCACGGTGCTGCTCAACTTCCTCGGCCGCCGGATCGTGACCGATCCCGCGCTGGAGACCCGGATCGGGATCGGCCGCGGCCCGCTCAAGCTCGGCCCACGCCGGCTGGCGCCGCCGGCGCTCCGGGCGCGCGAGCTGCCGCCGCTCGACCTCGTGCTCCTTTCCCACGCCCACATGGATCACACCGACCTGGGAACGCTCGGCGCCCTGCCGCGCCGGACGCCGGTGGTGGTGCAGCCGGGGAACCGGGACCTGGTCCGGCGATTTCGCCAGGTAGAGGAGCTGGCCTGGGGACAAACGGTCGAGGTGGCCGGGGTCGAGATCACCTCGGTCGAGGTGCGGCACTGGGGTGCCCGGATGATCCACGACCAGCATCGGGGATACGGCGGGTATCTGCTCCGCCGGGAGGGCGTGACGGTGCTCTTCGCGGGCGACACGGCGTATACCGAGGCGTTCGCCCGCCTGGGCCCGGCGGCCCGGGTGGACCTCGCCATCCTGCCGATCGGGGCGTACGACCCGTGGATCGCGAACCACGCGTCGCCCGAAGAGGCGTGGCGGATGTTCCGCGCCCTCGGGGCGAAGTGGATCCTGCCGGTGCACCACTCGACCTTCCGGCTCAGCCGGGAGCCGGTGGACGAGCCGGTGCGGAGGCTGCTGGCGACAGCGGGGGAGGAGCGGTGGCGGGTGCTGCCGACGACGCTGGGGGCGACCTGGACGACGCCCGCGGGCTAGACCGTCCCGCGCCTACTCGGTGTCCTCCTCGTCCTCCCGGCGGGACTTGAGGAATTTCGGCCTAGACTGGGTGCCGCGGAACTCGAAGTGCACCGGGTCGAGCGCCCGCTCGCCGGTGATGAAATGCCCATCGGGGCGGCCGAGGAGGTTGGCGACCACGCGGTCGGAGAGGACCGCGGCGGACTCCCACACATTGGGAGTCAGGTAGGGGTAGAGGTCCGCGAATTCGGGGCGCAGCCGGGCCTCTCGCTTGCGTCGCATCCGGCGAATCTATGTGTGCCAGGAGCCTTCGGCCACTACGGGCACGCCTCGCGCGCCCGTTCCCGATCCGCGTTGAGCCGCAGCGTGTCACGCGCTTCCTGCCCCAAGGTCAGCTCGACGACCCCGCTGCCCAGCTCCTTCGCGTCGGCACTGTCCGAGACTTCCTCGAGCTGGACCATCGCCGCACCCGGCACGCCGAAGCCCGGGGCCACGTCGAAGAGGTACTCCCCCCGCGCATTGGTCGTATCCGGCCCGATGCGGGTGTCCACCGGCCGCACCTGGCCGACGGCAGCCTGCTGGATAGCGAGCACGACCGCGACGCCCGAGGCGGGCGTGCCGCAATCGGTGATCGTGCCTGTCACCACGCCGGTGACGGGGCCACCGGCCGAGAGCGCCAGACCGGTCGTCTCGCCGCAGGCGAGCCCCGCGATGCTTAGTGCCGCCAGCGCGGCCAGACGTCCCGCATCGATGGCATCCATCCGTCACCATCCGCCCGCCCGGGCCAGCGCGGGCTTGATGTCGATGACCGGGGTCCCGTCGATCGCCTCGAGGCCTTGGACCTGAAGCGATCCGTCATCCCCGACGGCGAGCACCCTGACCCGATGCACGCCGATGGGATTCGGCCGGTCCGCCGAGCGGGTGGCGAAGACCCCGGACAACGGCTGTGCGGGGTCGTCGCGCGGGTGCACGGCGAGCACGTCTCGATCGGCCTCGTGCAGCCAGGTCAGAACCAGAACGTCCTGACCGGCGGCGATGCCGTCGAGACCGCGAAGAAACCGGGGCTGAATCTCCAGCCGTGCGTCAGGCGCTCCTTCGAACCCCTGCTTCGGCGCCTCCTTCGGCCGGCGCAGCGGCGAGTGGACCTGGCCGATCGGGACGAGGGTGGGTCTCACCGGGCCGCGGTCTTCGGAGCCGGCTGGGCCTCGAACAGATCCGTGTAGATGAATCGCCACCGGTTCTCGAAGTACAGCATGCCGAACTCATCCACGCCCGGCGAGCGTCCGCTGCAGCGCGGCACCGACACGTCGGCCCAATCGCCGTCGAGAGCGATGGCCGCAGCGTCGATCATGGGCGACGCGCTCGAGGGACAGACCGGCAAGGGTACCGCGGACGACGCGCCGCGGCTGCGGGTCCGGTCCCGAGCGACCATCCGGGCGTCTCCCGGCGCGCCTCGCCGCTCGAGCAGCTTGGGCGACAGTACATATGACGCCAGCGCGTCCCAGTTCTGATTCGCGAGGTTGAGGTAGAAGGCGCGGAGGACGAGCCGGATCTGCGCCCGGGCGGAGTCGGATGCGACGGGGCCGTCTTGCGCGAGCCCGGGCGAGGCCGTCGCCATCGATAGCAGTCCCAGTGAAAGCCCAAGCCGCAACAACCGCATTGCACCTCCCGACCGGAATCTAAGCGGCACGCTCGCGATCTGCTCAGCGGGGACGGATGTAATACCCCGACACCCGCCATCGTCCGTCGGACTCCCGC
>Ga0310810_10002280_pt1 | contig 20533 bp, 18 predicted proteins | sample NCmetagenome_FD_207641 | JGI IMG/M metagenome (GOLD analysis project Ga0310810, IMG submission 207641) | Soil microbial communities from experimental microcosm in Duke University, North Carolina, United States - NC | ecosystem: Engineered > Artificial ecosystem > Soil microcosm > Unclassified ...
TCAAACACGAAAGCAGTTCGTAAACTATATCGACATTCCACTTAACGTGGTGTATAAGTTGGGCCTTGGCAAAGGTGTAAATTTAATTGGTGGTGGTGGCCCCTACATATCATTCTTTTACGGTGGAAGTCATACCCAGGAAGATATATTGGCAGATGTAAAGATAACCACAACTGAAGACAAAGATTTGCAGATTGGTAACGGACCTGGCAAATATTCAATTTTCAATTTTGGTGTTAATGCCCTGGCCGGGATTGAATATGGTCGCGTTTTTCTTACAGCCAATTACAGCCGCGGGCTAAATGATTTTTATGAGCCTGCTGATTATGTAGCGACGAGTTATAAACATGAAACTATAGGGGCGACGCTTGGAATTTTTATCGGCAAAACAGCGAAGCCTGCACCAAAAGACACTGATAAGGATGGCACTCCCGACAGTAAAGATAAATGCCCCAATACACCGGGACCTGCTGAACTGCTTGGCTGTCCGGATACTGATAAGGATGGACTAAGTGATAATATTGACCTGTGTCCATCGGAAGCGGGTCCAGCAGAAAACCAGGGCTGTCCCTATACTGATAAGGACGGCGACGGAATACGTGATAAAGTTGACAAATGCCCTGAACAGGCTGGACCAAAGGAAAATGGCGGATGTCCTTATCCGGATACCGATAAAGATGGCCTCGCCGATAAAGATGACAAATGCCCGGACGTTGCCGGCTTTGCGCGCTACGAAGGATGTCCTATACCCGACTCAGACGAAGACGGCGTTAATGATGAACTTGATAAATGTCCCACGGTAAAAGGACTTGCCGCCAACGACGGATGTCCTGAAGAGATCAATAAAGAAATTGTTCAAACGGTTGACTACGCTGCGAAGCGGATCCAGTTCAAACCCTCCAGCGCAGAATTAACTGCGGCGTCATACAAAGTTCTGGACGACATTGCTGATGTTCTTAAAAAGAGCCCTGAAATTAAGGTCACAATCGAAGGTCATTCCAGCAAGGATGGCATCTACAACGAAAACGTTAAACTCTCAAAAAATCGGGCAGAAAATGTGAAGAAATACCTCGCTTCAAAAGGCATTGAAAATGAACGGTTGAATACAGTGGGTTATGGTCCGGACCGGCCACTAAATGATAGCAAAACCGAAGAAGACAGGGTGAAAAACAGGCGTGTTGAGTTGAAACTGAGCAACCAATAAAGAAGTTATTTCGTCAAAACGTGAACAAAACCCTGCAAACAGAAATGTGGCCGGGTTTTTTATTATGGTAAAATATATGAATGGTAAGGAATAAATTTGCGACTTTATCCATTTTTGCAGATACATTAAACGTAAACTTAGAGATGAGGATATTCTTGAATCGTACCCTATTGACTGTTGCCATAGGCTTGCTTTGTTTTAGTGCGACTGCTCAAAAAAGCGACGTGCCAAAGGGTTGGCACATGATGGATCCGAAAACTGATGGATATTATGGCATAAGCATGGATAGAGCCTACGAATTCGTAAAATCAAAAAATCTTAAAAGCACGCCGGTTATTGTCGCAGTAATTGACTCCGGGGTTGATACGCTGCATGAAGATTTAAAACCTATTCTCTGGAGAAATCCGAAGGAAATTCCTGGAAACGGCATAGATGACGATAAAAACGGTTATGTAGACGATGTCAATGGGTGGAACTTTCTTGGAGGGAGAGATGGCGACAACGTAGAAAAGGACTCATATGAGTCGGCAAGAATCTATCACAAGTTGAAAGAAAAATGGGGAGAAAAGGAAGTTGTCGAAAGCGAACTTTCGCCCGAAGAATTAAAGGAATACCAACTTTGGAAGAAGGCCAAAGAAGATGTAATCGGAGACATCAATCCACTTGACGTCGTCCAGACAAGAAGAATGTACAAGGATATGAAAGCTGGTGATTCCCTGATCCGCCAGGACCTCGGCAAAGATGAATATAACTGTAATGACCTGGCCTCATACACGCCTACGGCGGATCCTTCGAAAAAAGTAAAAAGAATTCTCACAAGTATCTGCAAGGGTTACGATGATAAGGAGATATCGAATTCGATGATTATTGATGAGCTCGAAAAAGACATTAATAAATTTGATGCCGCAGACAAACCGCCGAAACCTTACCGCGATGAGGTGGTCAAAGACAACTACAGCGATTTCAACGATAAGTATTACGGGAATAATAATATAATGGTAAGCAAGCATGGCGCGCTGCATGGCACTCATGTTGCCGGCATTATTGCCGCTGTCCGTAATAATGATCTGGGAATGGACGGAATTGCAGATAATGTAAGAATTATGAGTATCCGCGCGGTACCCGACGGAGATGAGCATGATAAGGACATTGCCCTGGCCATTCGTTACGCGGTGGACAATGGGGCAAAAGTTGTGAATATGAGTTTTGGTAAAGGACTGTCCCCGGAGAAGAAGTGGGTAGACGAAGCCGTTGAGTACGCGGCAAGCAAGGGAGTACTCCTCGTTCATGCTGCCGGAAACAGCCACCAAAATCTCGACACTTCACTAAACTTTCCGACGCCGGTGCTGGAAGACGGCAGACGGGCTACCAACTGGATTACAGTTGGCGCGAGTGGAGATCCAAAAGCCGGAGGCTTTACAGCCAGTTTCTCGAACTATGGTAAAAAAGAAGTTGATGTATTCGCGCCAGGCGTGAAAATATATTCTACCGTCCCTGGTAATAATTCATGTCAATTTCTTCAGGGAACGAGCATGGCATCACCAGTTGTTGCGGGTGTGGCGGCATTTATACTGGAATACTATCCTAACTTATCTCCTCAACAGGTAAAATCAGCAATTGAAAAGTCTTCAAAAAATCCAGGAGAAAAGGTAAAAGATCCTGGCACAGGTGATGAAGTCGATCTCTCAGAATTAAGTGCTGCTGGAGGTCTTGTTAATGCTTATGAGGCGATCAAGCTTGCTTCAGTGTTAAAGCCCGACGCGAAGAAACCCTCACCGCCCGTTAAATCAAAAGTAAAATCGAATCCAAAAGGATAAAAGAAGATACACTGCCTCAAACGTCGCCGGAGAATTAGATCGCGTCGGTCATTCCTCCCTCGCAATAACGGCTTTTGAGGCAATTGTTTTTTTGGCCATGCTGTAGTTAGTTTCTTCTAAAAGTCGGACCTTCCTTGAAGAAATAAATTGCAAGCTATGCGACCTGAACTTTCACGCGTCGGATCATTTTATCATAATTATATTAACCAGGTACCGGACGACGATTTGAGAGAGGCATTCGAAAAACAAAGCGCTTCACTTTTCAGGTTCCTGGAAACCATTCCTTTCGAAAAGTATGACTATCGATATGCCGAGGGAAAATGGAAGTTAAAAGAATTGCTTCAACACATCATTGATGCCGAGAGAATTTTTTCATATCGTGCCTTGCGCTTTGCGCGGAAAGATCCCACTCCCCTTCCAGGGTTTGATGAAAATCTCTTTGCTGCTAATGCAAAGGCCGATGAAAGATCATGGGATAAACTGGTCGAAGAATTAAAAGTAGTTAGAAGATCTTCTGAATTATTATTTCATTCTCTTGACAAGGAGCAACTGGAGGCCGCAGGTACTTCGTCCAATTCGCCCAATTACGTTTTGGCCATTGGCTATATCATTATTGGGCACGCCATGCATCACCAGAAAATAATCAGGGAAAGATATTTGTAAGTATTATGTAGACGATGTGAGGCAAAAAAAGAGCCTGTCCAAAAAACAGGTTGATTGTAATATTCAGTTTGTCGAAATATTTACGATCATACTGGCAACCTTCGCCAGGCTCAGGCTGAGAATAGTTTTTGGACAGCCTCTATTATGAATTTCAGTTTAAAGTTATTTTACTTCTGCAACAAGGCTTTTGAAGGTTTCAGGATTGTTCATCGCGAGGTCAGCTAAAACCTTGCGATCAAGAGTGATTCCTTTTTTATTTAGTCTGCTGATAAATTCGGAATATGTCAGTCCTTCTGCTCTAACTGCCGCGTTAATACGGGCAATCCACAAAGTCCTGTATTCTCTTTTTTTCAGCTTGCGACCTACAAACATGTAGGTCATTCCTTTTTCCACTACGTTTTTGGCAACGGTCAATACGTTTTTACGTTTGCCATAAAAGCCTTTCGCCTGTTTCAGAATTTTTTTACGACGTGCTTTTGAAGCAACAGAATTTTTTGAACGGGGCATATCTTAAAGAGTTTAATGTTTGAAGTTTAAGGTTTGAAGTTGGTGGTCCCACGAAGGCGTCCTGGCGCGAGAACCATTCCAACTTATTTCAACCTCAATAGGCGTTTTACAAAATCGATCTGGCTTTTGTCTACGGTGCCTTCGATTCTGAGATTGCGTTTGCGTTTCTTAGATTTTTTTGTGAGGATGTGTCGCTTAAAACTCTTTTGATGCATGATCTTTCCCGTTGCCGTCACTTTAAAGCGTTTCTTGGCACTGGAATTCGTTTTTACTTTAGGCATTTTACCCAATATTAAAATTATACCCTTGAGGCGTTCCCCACCGGGGGATCCTTGTCGAACCTCTTCAGGAAATGACCGCCCGCATTTGCAGGAGGATAAATAAAGAACTTCCTTCAACCCTGATCGGGATTTCGGGCTGCAAAGATAATGGAGCAGCTAATAACAACAAAGTCAATTTAAAACAGGCATCCTTGAAAATTAATGAAGAGCAGGGTCTGTAAGTTCTGAAAATAATCTCCCTTTATTCCTTGGGATCCAAAGCCTTATCAATCCTCACCAGGACATCCTGTAAGTGATAACGTGACATCGGGTCAGATATCGAGGCGGACGCAGATTTTATCTCAGTTCGTAAAGCGATTAATTGGGCTCTTACCACGCTTTTAATGTCAGATTTATCAACGTTTGTGGAAGCGGTACCACCGAAATTAATTACGATTACGTCGGATGAACTACTGCTTCTGGGGGGATTTAGAAGGTTGTCCAGAATATTTACATAAGACTTTTGAAGATTTCGGCGATAAACATCAATTTTCGATTTGTTAGATAATTCGCTCCAAATCGACTTTTTAAGATCGTTCAGCAGATCGGTTATTGTGTAAGCATTATTTCCCTGTTCTGCTTCGGCATCAATCAACTTAGAAAGATTCCTGGTCCCCAGCAAGCGATTTAAGATATTGTCCTGCAGTCCGCCGACCGTGTTGATGGCACTAATTCCCGTCTTATCAAAGATCTCGTTATCCAGTAACCACGTCGGTGTCGCAAACAATTGTTTGCCGAGAAAGTCTACAGCTTCCCTCTGTTTGTTTTTGGGTACTACTTCATAAACGGGTCCGTTTTGTTCAACCATTTTTGGCGTTTCCATGATGCCGCCAATGTATTTGGCAACGTGCCCCATATACATCGAAAACTGGCTGGTCACCTGGTTGTACATTTCTCTTAAGTTGCTGTAATCTTTATTGGGCTCTTTTGTCCAGTCTTCCAGATTAGCCACGACACGCTGCAAATTCTTTATCCCGTACATGGCTCCTTTCATAGCATCGTCCCCCACCTGTTCTCTTTGTGAGCGGGGATCATCTGGATTCGTTTCGGTACCAAACCACAGGCGATTGTCTTTCAACCTTTCAATTACCCATTTATTCAGAAAGGCTTTTTCTTCTTCTTCAGATTTTAATTGTGGAAACAGTTTGTAACCCCATTCAATCGCCCAGACATCGTAGTCGCCGATTCGCGGGAAAAGTCCTTTCCTGCCGATCTTATCTTCGGGCTGCGCGACATAGTTAAAACGTGCGTAATCCATTATTGAAGGGGTATGGCCATGTGCCTCCACCCAGGCTTTGTCTCTCAGTTTTTCAACAGGTACCGTAGAACTCGATCCATAATTATGACGCAAGCCCAGCGTATGTCCAACTTCGTGCGAGGAAACAAAACGGATCAACTGGCCCATCAGTTCATTATCATAAATCATTTTGCGCGCCCCGGTGTCTAATGGTCCGCACTGTACAAAATACCAGTGATGGATCAATTCCATCACATTGTGATACCAATTGATGTGGCTCTCCATGATTTCGCCACTCCGCGGATCGCTGATACTTGGACCGCTTGCATTAGTTACATCGGATGGCTTATAAACAATAGCAGAATAACGGGCGTCTTCAAGACTCCAATCCGGATCCTCTTCTTTGCTTGGCGCCATTTTTCCAATAATGGCATTCTTAAATCCGGCTTTTTCAAACGCTCCCTGCCAATCGTTGACTCCCTGCACCAGGTAAGGCACCCATGTCTTCGGCGTGGCAGGATCGATATAAAAAATGATTGGTTTTTTGGGTTCTACAAGTTCTCCCCTTTTGTACTTTTCAGTGTCCTCATCTTTAGGTTCAAGACGCCACCGCTTTACCAGTATAGTTGTCTCCACTCCCTGGGGGTTAGCATCAAAATCGGTATACCCAACGGTAAAAAAACCAACCCTGGGATCATAATTCCTGGAACGCATTGGGTGTTTCGGGAGTATTACCAGCGAACTGTTCATCTCTACGGTAATATTACTGCCCCCGGCAGGTGCAGAAATTCCCGGAACGGATGGGCCAGGCATTCTTCCGTAAGTTTTCACTGATAAAATTTCGACGTTGATCGGGTATGATCTCACGCCAACGATGTATGATTTGTCTGTTTGTTGCGAGCCGATTCTTAACGATGATTTGACCTGGCTTGCGAAAAATAAAATATCGTTGTCACCGCTGATATAATCGGTCATGTCAATGATGCTGCCACATGAATCTTTAGATAATGCCTTTATATCAAAGGCTGCAGCAATAGGCTGCACATTTGATTTGTTTACCGCCGTAAACATCGGAGAGGTAGAATCCCTGGAATATTCTGCAAATGAAATTGAGCGTAAGAATAATTTATTATTTGGTCCTTTTTCAAACCGCACAACGTTTCTTCCTGCTTCATCACCGGCATATCCGAAAAAACCACTACGTAAACCGGCAGCAGACTTTGAAATTCGATTTACAACCAAAATATCCCTTCCGAGGAGACTATCAGGAATTTCGAAATAATACTTGTCTTCAATTTTGTGTACTGTAAATAAACCGTCGTCCGAAATAGCTTTTGAAGTAATCACCTCTTTGAAAGGTTTTGGACCTGATTGCGAGCGGGACCCAGATGCTGATGTCTTGGTTGTATCGGTTTTTGGTTGAGCGAAACTCGCCCGGTACAGAAATAAGCTGATAACGATCAGGATCGCATATGAAAAGGGCAATCGCATTGAATGTATTGAGTTTAGTTTCGGAAAACAGTCTACTAAGATACGGAATGGATTCATGGAGGAAGGTATATTCAGGATTTTGGTATCAATGGCTTATCCGGCCGATGAACAGTGAATACGAGGTATAAATAAAAATTATGATGCAATGAATTATTTGATTATTTACACTGCGCTGAAAACGGTTTTGATTATGCAATTATTACGGCCAATTAAAAAAACCCGGCGAGTTGCCGGGTTAGTAAATTAAATTAGTTAACAACTATCCGTTATCGACCTTCGCCGTTTTTTCCGCTTTCTTTTTACCCTTGGGTGCAATCATAGCAAGCATCCTGCGACCCTCAAGCTTGGGCATGCTTTCCAAAACACCAATTTCCGCAAGACGTTCTGCAAATTTCAAAAGGAGAAGTTGGCCCCTATCCTGGAACTGAATAGCCCTCCCCTTGAATTGAACATATGCTTTAACCTTGTTACCATCTTTTAAGAAGCCCTCTGCATGCTTTGCTTTAAAATCAAAGTCATGATCATCGGTGTTTGGAGTGAAACGAATTTCCTTGACTTCGGAGACCTTGCTTTTGGCTTTCATCTCCTTTTCTTTCTTCTTTTTGTCGTAAAGGAATTTATTATAGTCTATAATCTTACATACGGGAGGATCAACTGTTGGTGAAATTTCTACAAGGTCGAGCGCCTGCTCCTGCGCCATTCGCAGCGCATCCTGGATTGAATAAATGCCTACTTCAACGTTTTCACCTACAAGCCGCACCTGTGGTACTCTTATGAAATGATTAATACGATGTTCAGCTTCTTTGCGGGGAATAAATCTGCCCCTGTTAAAACCTCCCCTGTTAAATCCGCCACCGCCTGGTTTTTGAAATCCGCCCTGGCCTGGTGGTCTGTTGAACCCGCCTCCGGGTTTTTGTGGTACTGCCATTTACGTTTTTTAAGTGAACCCCCTTTGTCCTGTACCAAACCTGACATTTGGCAATGGGGCATCAATTTTTGTTTTGTTGAATTCCTTACACAGGTCGTAAGGGGTTTAAGTACATTATTATTCTGCTTTCCGTTCTTTAATCTCTTTCACTAATTCAATGATAAACTCGTCTATTTCCCTGGCCCCGAGATCGCCTTTACCCTGTTTTCTAACTGATACTCTGTTTTCATTCATTTCCTTTTCGCCCACAACAAGCATATAAGGCACCTTCATAAGTTCCGTGTCGCGAATCTTCTTACCGATTTTTTCCTGCCTGTCATCTACCTCAGCACGAATATCTGCATTTTTCAGTTTCTGCACCACAGTTTGTGCATAATCCAAAAACTTATCACTTATCGGCAGCAGTTTTACCTGCACGGGACTAAGCCATGTGGGAAATTTTCCGGCATACTGTTCGAGCAAAAATCCGATAAATCGTTCATGTGTTCCAAGGGGAGCACGATGAATGATTAATGGAGTTTCGGATTTATTGTCCTGTGTCGTGTATTGCAATTTGAAACTTCGTCCCTGTGAAAAATCCACCTGGTTGGTAGCAAGGGTGAACTCCCTTCCAATGACGCTGTATATTTGAACATCGATCTTTGGACCGTAAAAGGCAGCTTCATCCTGCACTTCTACATACGGAATGTTGGATTCTTTCAGCACATTTCTCACCATTGCCTCTGTTTCAATCCAGAGCTGTGGCTCATTTACGTATTTTACTCCGAGCTTTTCGGGTGAATGAAGGGAAAGCCGCATGACGTATTTTTCAATACCAAATATTTTGAAATACTTCAGGTACATGTCATTCACTGCCCTGAACTCATCGTTAAACTGTTCCCTTGTGCAATAGATATGGGCATCATTCATATGCAGGCAGCGAACGCGCATCAATCCAAACAACTCACCGCTTTGTTCATAACGGTAGACAGTGCCATATTCAGCAATTCGATACGGAAGATCCCGATAGCTTTTTGGCTCCGCTGCATAAATCTTATGATGATGCGGACAGTTCATCGATTTCAGGTAATACTTTTCACCTTCAATTTCCATGGGTGGATACATGCTTTCCGCATAATATGGAAGATGCCCGCTGGTGATATACATGCTTTCTTTGGCAATGTGCGGCGTCACAACTCTCTTATAACCGGCTTCCAACTCGGTTTCTTTTGCTAATTTCTCCAGTTCTTCAATGATTATGGTTCCGTTTGGCATCCACATGATCAGTCCCTGCCCCACATCATCATCCATTGTATAAATGCTGAGTTCTTTGCCAAGTTTTCGATGATCCCTTTTTTTTGCTTCCTCCAGTAACGCGAGATGCTCGTCCAATTCCTTTTGTGATGGAAACGTAACCCCATATATCCTGGTAAGCTGCTTATTTTTTTCGTCACCTTTCCAATAAGCCCCTGCAATATTTGTAAGCTTCACCGCTTTGATAAAACCTGTATTGGGAATATGCGGCCCGCGGCACAGGTCTGTAAAATTTCCCTGCGTATAAAAGGTTATTTCACCGTCTGACAACCCATTTATCAGGTCAAGTTTATACTCATCGTTCTTTTCGGTGAAATATTTAACCGCATCAGGTTTCGAAATTTCTTTCCGGGTATAGGGGCTGTTCCTTTTAGCAAGCTCATTCATCTTCTTTTCCAATGCAGCGAGATCCTCTTCTGAAATCTTCCGGTCACCGAGGTCCATATCATAATAAAAGCCCTGTGGGTTTTCTGTAGCGGGCCCAACCCAGAATTTTACACCGGGAAACATCGATTCGACGGCCTCCGCCATCAGGTGCGCAGACGAATGCCAGAAAGTGGTTTTACCGTCCTTATCATTCCAGGTAAGCAGGTTAAGACTGGCATCTTCATTAATTGGCCTGGCGGCATCCCAAACCTTCCCATTTACATTCGCTGCCAGCACCTTCCTGGCGAGGCCCTCAGAAATTGATTTTGCTATATCGAACGCCGAAATACCCTTTTCATATTGCCGCACAGCTCCGTCGGGAAAGGTTATATTGATCATCTTCGTGTTGCCGGTCACCGGTTACCTGTTGCCGGTATAAAACCCCAAATTTTTTCGTTTAAAACAATATCTATTTTGAAAAAAACTGATAACCAGTAACAGGCAACTGGCACCCTGTTTTTGAGGGGGCAAAATTAACAAACTATTGCCGGAGTGCAATAAATCGATACAAACTTATTCGTTAGTTTTGAAAGACATGAATTGATGACAATGAGGTTAAAAAGCTGGTTTTTTTTCTTGCTCGTTGGCTTGTCATTCCAATCTTATTCACAACAGAGCGTAACAGGCATTTGGAGAGGTTACTTTATTTCCAGCGATGGCTACTACTACAAGCTCGAATTCCAGGTTAAACAAAATGCAAGCTATTCGGTTTCGGGAGTTTCATACTCCTGGCAGGATGATATCCGGTTTTATGGCAAGGCTACGATGACAGGAAATTACATGGACGATTCTCAAATCTTCAGGATTCGCGAAATAAAAACGGTTGAAGTAAAAACAATGGGCGGTGGCACCTGTATTATGAATTACGATCTTCAGTATTCCCGTTCTGGCAAGGAAGAATTCCTGGAAGGAACATACCTGGGAAAAACGGAAGTAAAAGACGGCCCCAATCCATACGAGTGGGGTCAATGCGGTGCCGGTAAAGTCTTTCTTCGAAAGGTGGCGACCTCTGATTTTTATATCGAGCCGTCATTGCGGCCCACTCCAAAAAAATTGGAACCAAACAAAAGTGCCCCTCCACCTGTAGTGAAAACGGAACCAAACAAAAATGTTCCTCCCCCGGTGGTAAAAGAAAAACCGGTTACTTCGCCTCCCGTTGCCAGGAAAACTACCATACCGAAGTCAAACCCGCCAGCAGGCAAAAAACAAAATTCAGCAACTGCGGAAAATAAAAACAAAGTAAAGGAGCAGCCTACAAAGGTTAATCCTGATTCGCTCAGGAAGAATACACCGGAAATAACCAGGATTCCGGACCAAACGCCCGTAATTACTCCCAGCATTCTTAAAACAAGGGAGAACAAACTTGCGCAAACGCTCGTAATCACTGATCCCAATGTTACCGTGAAATTGTACGACAACGGGGAAATTGATGACGATTCAATCTCTGTTTTTTTGAATAAGAAATTAGTGCTTTCGCACAAGAGGTTAACAGCAAATCCCCTGGTACTTAAATTTAAGATGGATGAAGACAACAGCGTGCAGGAACTCACAATGGTTGCTGAAAACCTGGGCAGCATTCCGCCGAATACATCGGTAATGATAGTTGAAGCCGGCGAACAACGCTTCCGAGTAGGCATTACTTCAACCGAACAAAAGAATGCGGTAGTAAAGTTTAAATATGAAAAGCCGAATTAAGGGTCAATACTAAATACGTTCGGGTTTCCTTTAAAGCCGGCTTCTACCGTTTCTGTAATTTTTATAGCCGCTTCATATTTTTTCCTATTTTCATCACTAATGCAAAAGGCCGTTATTTCATTTCTTTTATTCCTGGCGACAGTATGTGCTTCGGCGCAGGATATAAACGGCTTCTGGAAAGGTCGCCTGGTGATGGAGCCAGGCGGATGTTTTCCCGTTTACAATATCGAATTTCAATTGCAGATAGCCGGCAATAGCATCCGGGGTAATTCGTATCATTATTCCGACACCACCAACTATGTAAAGGAGGAATTCGAAGGGTTGTTTGATACGACTGCCAAATCGCTTCACATTGAAGAGCAGAAGGTATCTTTATTTAAAATACCATCCGATTGCATTCCCTGCATCAAAAAATATACACTTACATTTCATACAGACGGGCGGGAAGAACAACTGCGGGGAACATGGAGCGGAAAAACCATGGACGGAAAAAACAACTGCCCGCCAGGTACTATTGTGCTTACACGAATACAAAAGTCTGCTTTCAAACCCGAAGTACCAGCTGTACTTATAGAGCGTAAGCTCGACCTTGTAAAAGAAATAAAAGTCGATACGGGAAACATAAAACTCGATTTTTATGATAATGGTATTATCGACGGAGACACCATTTCGGTATACGTAAATGACATGCCGGTTGTGTCGAAAAAAGTACTTGCCGCAAAACCCATAACCATTTTTATCAGGATTGATTTTACAAGACCCCGGCAGGAGATGATTATGGTTGGTGAAAATCTCGGATCAATTCCACCCAATACCGCGCTGATGATTGTAAATGCAGGCGAGAAGCGATACCAGGTTTACCTGGCATCGGACAATAAGAAGAATGCTATGGTGCGATTTATCTATGACGGGCCGAATTAGCAGTAGGCAATATGCAAAGTTGCAATCCAGAAACCAGTAACCAGAAACCATTATTTCAACCCATGTAGGAGATCACGCATCCGTTTTTTTAAACTCCCACTCCCAAACATTTCCATCCTCTTCGTCATACACTATCCCAATAAATTCAAAACCATTTTTTTTGAGCACCCGGGTGGACGCATTGGGTTCCATCAACGTTCTTGCGGTTATCCTGGTCGAGCGATCTGTTTGTATTGCCAATACAACTAATTGCCGGCAAATTTCGGTAGCAACTCCCCTACCCTGGTAACTTTTAAATGTACCGTAGGCAATCTCAACCTTGCCATTCACAGGCCTGCCCTTAAATCCACCACAACCGATTATTTCGTCGTCGTCGCCGCTGGCAAAATAGCCGACCCACGGCTTCACGAAACCTACTCTTGCATAAAATCCGGGATACACATTCAGGATTTCGATGCATTCAGGATTGCGCCGGTATTTTGAATTCGACGCTTCTTCAACTTCAATTGGTAATAATTTCATCTTGAATTTAAAACTGTTTTGGTGCATCGAACGGTCTAACCAAAAGAAGCTCATTTATCCTTAAGTTTCAGCCACTGCTTCAGCACCAGGCGTAATTTTTTTTCTTTTGTTTTAGCGTCGTCAAGGTCTTTAAAAATGACTATGCGTCTTCCGTCCTTATAGTCGCCTTCCAGAAAACCTGATTTATCGTTGACTTTTCCACCGCTGGGAAAGACCAACATAATCCTGTTTTTGAAAAGGTTAAATACAGCAATTTCCCGTTTATATTCTTTCGGATCAAAAGGTTTCATTTCCCCGGTAAAGTAAAAACTGGGATTATTCCATTTTATTCGTTCACCGATTTCTTTGTCCGTGGAAAGAATAATCTTCCTTAAAGTTTGCACAACTTCCGCAACTTTCGGATCCAGTTTCTTTATGTGTTCGTTTACTTCTTCCGATTCATCCTGTTTTACGAGTTTGGCCATATAAAATGAATAAATGATTACAAATATCGGTTCATTGAAATGTGCGGTATTGTGTCAAAAATTTATTCGCGAATTCCTTTTAATATCGCCTTTTCCACCGGACACAGATCCGTTTCACGGCGTAAATAATCAAAGCCCGGTTTGCCGAGTAATGGCGGTTGCGCCATGAATTTCGGCGTGTCTCCATGGTGATCCTGCGCAGCATGTACAAGAAACGGATGGCATAAATAGACAGTACCAGCCGTTCCGGTTGCCCGTGCTTCTTTGTATTTAGGAAGGGTGTCCAATTTCTTGGCAAGTTCCATAAATGAAAGGCCGTATCCACCCGCCGGTTCCAGAATTTTTGCAACGCCCAAATGTGAGCCGATCTTAATTACAGTTGGGGCATCGCGTTCAGAGACATTTGAAAAAAGAAACAGCATCAATAGCGCCCGTCCTTTTGAGTTTATATTAATTCTCCAATCCAAATAGTTGTCGGCGTTATCCCCGGGAAAACTCGCATCAACGTGCCAGCCTGTATCATTTGCCGGCTCATTGCCGGGAAATCGAATCGGGAACGACCCCAGTGTAATTCGTGGCACCCAATTGCCTTTGCCCACCAGCTGATCAAATGCATTGTGAAGAATGGGTGTATTTGCCGCCTTTTTAAAAGGTTCATGTCCCAATTCGGGGATACGTATTACGGGATGAATCCAGGTGGAGGAGTCGTGCGGATCACATTGAGTCGCTTTCCATAAGATCGCACAACATTCATCAGCAACTCCGGTTGGAAACGCATTCTCAATTTTTATGAAGCCATCGTTGATGAAGCTTTCAATTTGAAGTTGGGATAGCTGTCTTGTTTTCAACGGCTAACATTTTATGCGGGAAGTAAAAGTATTGACTTCTCAACATACGGAGAAAATTTGATGTCATCAGCGGTAAAAAGAATGTAGTTCAATTCAATCCGGCGGTTCAAATAGCTCGTAAAAAGTAATTTTTTTTATATTGTTTAAAATAGTTTCTTCGCAAAAAGAAACTATTATGAGACTGAAAATTTTCCTCGTGATCCTGGCTTGTGCCGGTTTTTCCTTTGCAGCTTTTTCCCAAACATCCGATGCCGAAGCAGAAGCTATTGTAAACCTGCTGGGCGTTCAGAAAAAGGAGGCAATTGGCAAACTTGTTGCCGTTTCAGGAAAAGACTCCGCCGCATTTTGGAAAATTTATAATCAGTATGAAAATGAAAACAAACAAGTCGCGCTGTCCAGACTGGCACTGTATGAAAAAACGGCACAGGCTTACAGCAATATGACCGCTTCCGTTGCCGACTCATTGGCTGCCAAATACTTTACCAATCGTTTTGACCAGGAAAAAAGCCTGCACGAGTACTACAATAAAATAAAGACCGCTACGAATGCCGTAGTTGCATTTGAGTTTTACCAGGCAGAAGTTTATATGCTGACACAACTTCGTGCAAGCATCATGCAGCAAATTCCCACTTATGGGCAATTGAAGCTTGCGCAGAAACGATAAGTAGATTGTCGACTTTCAGATCGGTGTGTGAAAGCAGGTCAACTGTTGGAAGATTACAGCCTCCAGCTAATCATGAGGTGATTATCACTCCATCCCCAATTTGAATCGTGACTTGTTGATCAGAGGTTCGAATTTATTTTGGCCCTGCGTTAATTCTCCTAGACGCGATTATGAGGGTAAGGTTTTCGGATAAACAATTAAGAAAACAGCACGTTATTTGTTGCCCGTGCTATCCGGCAACATAAAGTTGATTACGTCCTTGGTTTCTCCACAGCCCAACATTCCATCCTTATACCGGGGGTGTTTATTGCCTAAGTAAGGGTTCCGTACCTCTTCAGCTTTGCTGAGCCAGTTACCCGAGCGACCTTCACCAAATGCCATTGGGCATTCTTGCCAGTACAATTTCCCCTGGTCGTATTTGACGATAATGAAGATCAGGCGCAGGTTTTCAGAAAGGCGGTTGAAAGAAATCCGTTTATCATCTATCGATGCACCTGATACAATGGTTGCTGTTTCGTTTTTTGCATTAGAAAGGGGATCGATGATTGACTCATATATTCCGGTCGTGTCAACTTTCAGATCGTCGACTTCCAGGCTATCCAGAGAGGTTTTTAATTCGATGCCGTAACGATTAATTGCGATTGTGTCCCAGTTTACAAATGCTTCCGAAAGATTATAGTAATCGTCAAGCAACTCCTGTACGGATTGGTTAAAAGCATTGCTGTGCTTGCTTACAACGAGGGCGACAGGCTTAGGTCTTTTCGGACCCTTCCTTGCACCTTTAAAAGCATACCAGAAATAACCCGCGATGATTAATAATAAAATTGCTACGATTGCCAGAACTTTCTTCATTGAATACAAATTTTAAATCAATTTAATAGTATCGCAATTTGAAAGTCGGTTTTTGCCTTTTGAACCACATCAGCTAAAGGTACCTTCACAAAGCGCCGGCGAAGCAAGGTGTGCACGCATGCAGGTCACAGGACACATCAGGATAACATAGATATGTGCAAATCTATGTTTCTATTGTTACCACCTGCCTGCAGCGCTTTGCGAAGCTTCAGCGAAGCAAGGCCGGCAATTGCGGTTCAATTTTTCAAATAAAGACACTGTCACAAATTTACTTCAAAGTGCGCTGAGTTGGTAATCCATTATTTTTGCGTTCGGTGTCGACCATGCACCAATCACTTACTTCTCCGCTGTTGGCGGATCACAATGAATAATTGACTAATAAGAACTATGCTTGCAGGACTACAGAACGTTACATTTGAATTTGGAGCCAGGGTTATCATAGAAGATGCCACCTGGCATATTCAACCCAATGAAAGAATTGGATTGATTGGATATAATGGCACGGGGAAATCCACCATTTTAAAATTGCTGGTTGGACAATACTCTCCTTCTGCGGGAACCGTTGAACGTAGTCGCAGCACTTCTATTGGATATCTTCACCAGGATCTTTTAAGTTTTGAGACTTCTGAATCTATTTTGAATGTGGCTTTGGGAGCATTTGAAAAAGTATTGCAGCTGGAAAAAGAAATTGAAGAACTTGGTAAGGAGCTGGAAAATACGGGCGATGAAAAAATCCTGTATGAATACACGGATAAACTTCATGAACTTGAAACGCTCGGCGGATACAATATTCATCATAAAACCGAAGAAGTCCTGCAGGGACTTGGGTTTTCAAACACCGATCTTCAGCGTTCTTACCAGGAGTTTAGCGGTGGCTGGAGAATGCGTGTGCTCCTCGCAAAAATGATCTTGCAGCAGCCTGATCTGTTGTTGCTGGACGAACCTACCAATCACCTGGACCTGCCATCAATAGAATGGCTTGAAAAGTATTTGCAGCACTACCAGGGATCCGTTGTAATTGTCAGTCATGATAAATATTTTTTAAACCGAATGGTAACGAAAATTGTGGAAGTGTACCAGCAGGAATTGCATATCTACAATGGCAACTATGATTTTTACGAAAGGGAAAAAGCCATTCGCATAGAGATGCAGCAAAAAGCTTACGAAAACCAACAGGACTATATTCGACAGAATGAAAGACTCGTAGAACGGTTCAGGGCCAAAGCGAGCAAGGCATCCATGGCACAGAGCATCCTTAAAAAACTGGAAAAACTTGAACGCATTGAAGAAGCGAATGTCGAACGCCCTAACATACGAATTAATTTCAGGGTGGATAAGACACCCGGCAGAGTGTTGACGGAATTAAAGCATATTACCAAATCATTTGGTGATAATGTGATTGTAAACGATACCTCCATTGAAATTGATCGGGGTGATAAAATTGCGTTGATCGGTGCCAATGGTAAAGGCAAGTCAACCTTGCTGCGCATTATTGCAGGAACCGAGTCGATCGATGGCGGGGAAAGAAAATGGGGCCATAATGTTGAGGAAAGTTTTTATGCTCAGCACCAGCTTGAAGCGCTGAATGTGAACAATACCGTATTGGACGAAATGAAAGGCTGCGGCAGCCAAATGACGGAGCTTGAACTTCGTGGTTTACTTGGATGTTTTCTTTTTAGTGGTGACGACGCGGATAAAAAGATCAAAATCCTGAGCGGTGGTGAAAAAGCCAGGGTGGCATTGGCAAAGGTTATTGTAAGCAAGGCTAACTTTCTAATGCTGGATGAACCTACGAATCACCTTGACATGCATAGTTGTGATTTACTGATTGAGGCATTAAACAAGTACCAGGGCAGCATCATCCTGGTCAGTCACGACCGGTATTTCATTTCGAAAACAGCAAACAAGATTTGGGAAATCGTAGATCATAAAGTGAAGGAATTTAAAGGTGGATATGAAGAGTGGGTCGCCTGGAATGAGCGCATGGCGAGGCAGAAGTCCGAAATCTTGACTAAGAAAACCGAAATCCGAAATGAAAATCCCAAAAAAACGGAGAAGCCAAATGAACCGGGCGGAACAAATTTTTCAAAATCTGCGGTTCAAACGCCGCGGCCCGGGCAGCAATCTCAGCCGATCAATAAGGAAATGAAAAAGGAACTGCAAAAGCAACAAAAAATTTTTCAACAACTGGAAGAAAAAATTGGCCCCCTGACGGAAAAGAAAGCTGCACTGGAAGCGTCTTTAGTCGACCCGGCAGTTTACTCCGATAAAACCAAATTCTTACAGGCGGAATCAGCATATAAAAATATTAGCCAGGAACTGGAAAAGCTTAATCTTCAGTATGAAAAAACATTTGAACTGATTGTTTCGCTGGAAGGTGGCACAAGTGGATGAATGGTCTTGGTATAAACTTTGTTACTTTTTTTCTCTCTGCTTATTATTTCAATGTAGAATCAGCGTTTTATTAAATCAAACATTAAACATGAAACAACAAATTGCACGATCGCTATTGCTGTTTGCGGCTGTAGCGTTTATGAGCGGCTCTATCACGGGTTGCAAATCCAAAGTAAAAGATGCAGACATAAAGACGGCAGCTGAGGCAGCACTGGCAACCAACCCCGACTTCAAAGGCATAAGTGTGGATGTTAAAGATGGTGTTGCCACTATTTCAGGCGAAGTAAAGGACGCCAGTGCACAGGCAGCGGCCCAAACTTCAGTTGCTGCTGTAAAAGGGGTAAAATCAGTTCAAAACAATGTTACCGTGGCTCCCCCGCCAACTGCTGCACCAGTTACGATCACGCCCGACGATCCGCTGGCAAAAGGAGTAAAAGACGCCACTAAAGATTTTCCATCTGTGACCACTACTGTAAATGACGGTGTAATTGCCGTTTCGGGTGAATTAAAGGCAGCAGATTGGAAAAGGCTGAAAATGTCACTCGATGGGTTAAAGCCGAAAAAGGTCGATGCTTCAGGATTAAAGATTTCCAAATAACTTATTAAACTTAAAACTATGGCACTGCAAGCTAAATATAAAGAGCTGACCGACGCGGCAGCTGCATCAGGCGTTAGCAACCTGCAGGTTCGCGAACAAGATGGTGTATTGTACATTGACGGGATTGCTCCCAATGGAAAAGTGAAAGATCAACTATGGAACATTTATGACAAGCTGGATCCTAATTTTCTTACTGGTGATGTCGTGATGAATGTGAAAGTGTCTGACGCAGTTCCGGGTTCAAAAGCAACGGTCACCACTGAAAAATCGAATCTCAATATTCGCAAGGGACCCGGCACGGACCAACCGATTGTTGGTAAAGCGGCACACCATGAAATTGTGACACTGGTAAGTAAAACAAACGATCAGTGGTGGTTGATCAGAACGAATAATGGTGAAGAGGGCTACGCTTACGCGCAGTATCTTACACCTGAAGGCTCATAGGGACTCGATTTACCACCTCAAACATGCTTCGAACGCTGAGGGTTCGGTGATTGCGATGAGGCAACCTGTTTGAATTCACCGGTTGAATTAAACGCAGGTTGCCTTTTTATTTTCCTTACCGCATCCTGGCTTCTCCGCCTGCATGTTGGTATACAAAGAGACGATACACCATCTTTCTTTTTTTGCAAAAAGTCATTTGATAAACGATTTTTGAGAATCTTCGTACCTTTTAAACGATCAATCACACTTACCATGAGAACCAGGCTAATCTTAATTCCGGCAGCTGTTGCAATCGGTTTCCTTTTTGCTTTTCGCTTCTCTGCTGACAAAACACAGCCGTCGTCTTTAACGGCATTCGAAGAATACAAAAAGAAGAATGTGATTCGTTGCAGCCCCGACTGGAATATTGTGAATGAATGGATCGAAGAAATTGACATACCACCGATACCCGGGTCCGGGACACATCATTGGGAAATAGATACGCAAAATGACAGCGCGCAATTTTTCTTTGACCAGGGTATCAACATGTATTATAGCTTCCACATCATTGAATCGATGGCCTCCTTTAAGAAAGCTGCGCGGTTTGATCCAAATTCAGCAATGCTGCAATGGGCACAGGCACTTGCCTACGGACCCAATATCAATGATGCAGGTTATTCTGCTTCTTCGGAAGCGTTGGTTGCAGCCAATAAAGCAGTAGAATTATCAGATAATGTTTCAGAAAAAGAAAAATTGCTGATAACTGCACAAAGTATTCGCTATTCCGCCGATTCAACAGCACAAAGGTCAGTGCTTAACCAGTTATATGCGGATAAGATGAAGGAAGCGTATAAGAAATTTCCGGACGATGCAGATGTCGCAACATTATATGCCGATGCATTGATGCTGCAGCATCCATGGGACCTCTGGAAGATTGATGGGGAACCAAAATCGTGGACGCCCCTGATTCGCCACGTCCTCGAAAAAGTGCTTGAAAAGAACCCGGATCATCCCGGGGCAAACCATTACTATATTCACGTAATGGAGCCTTCGCCCTATGCCGGGAAAGCTCTGCCTAGTGCAGACAGGCTTGGTCAAATAACTCCCGGGCTTTCACATACTGTACACATGCCTTCACATATTTACTTGAGAACCGGGAATTATCGCAAAGGGTCCGAGGTGAATGAAAAAGCCGTAAGCAGTTATCGAAAATTGATGGAGCTGTATGCACCGGTTACAGGGGCCGATTTTCTCTATATAATTCAT
>Ga0310810_10002282_pt1 | contig 20529 bp, 19 predicted proteins | sample NCmetagenome_FD_207641 | JGI IMG/M metagenome (GOLD analysis project Ga0310810, IMG submission 207641) | Soil microbial communities from experimental microcosm in Duke University, North Carolina, United States - NC | ecosystem: Engineered > Artificial ecosystem > Soil microcosm > Unclassified ...
GTCCTTCGCGATCGCGCGCAGCGACTCGAGCGGCTCGCCGGCGCGGCCGCGCGCCTCGGTCCTCGCGCCGCCGAGCGCGAGCGCCGGCATCTCGAGCCTGAATCCGGAATCGAGGATCGCGCGGTTGTCGGCCTTGTCCTGCGGCAGCGCGCGATAGTAGGCGAAGCCGGCGCGCATCGCGCCCGGCCGCGTGTAGCAGCGCAGGTACTCGTCGATGTCGGCCGCGCCGATGGCGCCGCGCTGCCAGGAGAACGCCCGGTAGAACCAGCCCAGGTAGTCGCGCTCGCGCCCGGTTGTGAGCGCCTCCGGCAGCTCTGGCGTCATGTGGAAGGCATGGTGCCAGCGCCGGCCGCCCTGCGAGATGTCGGGTCCGATGCCGGGGATCGTCACATCAAGGATCGTCAGCGAGCGCACCGCGTGCGGGATCGCGCAGGCGAGCGCGAATGCGCTCGGCCCGCCCCAGTCGTGCCCCACGAGGTGAAAGCGCTCGAGCCCCAGCCGCTCGCACATCTCGACGAGGTCGGCGCCGATCGTCTTCTTGTCGTAGCCCTCCTTGGGAATCGAGCTCTCGCCCAGACCCGGGAGGTCGGGCATGACGAGGCGATGGCGGCCCTCCAGCAGCGGCACGAGCTTGCGCCATTCGTGGGAGGTTTGCGGCCAGCCGTGCAGCAGGACCACGGGCGTCCCGGCGCCGGCCAGCTTTACGTGAAGGGAAACTCGGGAAAGGCGGAGCGACCGATCGTCCATCGATCGCAAAGGCTAGACGACCGCTCCTTCGTTCTCGTCGCGCACGCCGCCGGCCGATTTTTTCGGCGCGGCCTTGATGAACTGCGAGCGATCCACGCCGAGCCACATGACGAGGGGACTCGCGACCAGCACCGAGGAGTAGATGCCGAAGCAGATGCCGATCGTGAGGGCGAGCGCGAAGTAGTGGAGCGCCGCGCCGCCGAAGAGGAGCATCGTCGTCACCATCGCCTGCGTGCAGCCGTGCGTGATGATGGTGCGCGAGATGACGCCGGTGATCGCGCTGTCGATCACCTCGGGCACCGAGGCCTTCCTCATCTTGCGGAAGTTCTCCCGCACCCGGTCGAACACCACTACCGACTCGTTCACCGAGTAGCCGAGCACCGCGAGCACCGCGGCGAGCACGGGAAGCGAGAACTCCCACTGGAAGAGCGCGAAGCAGCCCAGGATGATGACGACGTCGTGCAAATTGGCGATGATGGCCGAGAGGCCGAAGCGCCATTCGAAGCGAAGGGCAAGGTAGGCGACGATGCCGAGCGCGGTGATGATGAGCGCCGTCGCCCCGTTCCAGGCGAGCTCGTCGCCGACCTGAGGGCCGACGAACTCGACTCGGCGCACCTCGGCCGTCTTGTCCTGCGCCTTGAGGAGCTCGCCCACCTTCTGCGAGAGCGCCGCGGTCGACTGGTCCTTCTGGATCGGCAGGCGGATCAGCACGTCGCGCGAGGAGCCGAAGTTCTGCACCTCGACTTTCAGGCCCGCCTTTTCCAGCGTCTCGCGGATCGCCTCGACGTTGGCCGTGTCCTTGTAGTTGATCTCGACCAGCGTGCCGCCGGTGAACTCGACCGAAAGGTTGAGCCCCTTGTGGAAGAGGAAGAACACCGCCGCGAGGAACGTGATGAGCGAAATCACGTTGAAGACGAGCGCGTGCCGCATGAACGGGATGACGCGGCGGATCTTGAAGAATTCCATGCCTCAGTCTCCCGTCATTTCCAGGCCGTGTTGCCGATCGCGAGGCGCGCGACGCGCCGGCGGTGGCCGTAGACGAGGTTGACAAGGGCGCGCGACACCACCACCGAGGAGAAGATCGAGGTGAGGATGCCGAGGCAGTGCACGACCGCGAAGCCGCGCACCGGCCCGGAGCCGAAGATGAGGAGCGCGAGGCCGGCGATGAGCGTGGTGATGTTCGAGTCGAGAATCGTCCCCCAGGCGCGCTCGTAGCCGGCGGCGATTGCCGCCTGGGGCGACTGGCCGCCGCGGATTTCCTCCCGGATGCGCTCGTTGATGAGCACGTTGGCGTCGATCGCCATGCCGAGCGTGAGCGCGATGGCCGCGATGCCGGGGAGCGTCAAGGTCGCTTGCAGGAGCGAGAGCAGGGCGACGAGGAAAAGCAGGTTCACGCCGAGCGCCACCGAGGCGGTGAGGCCGAACATGAGGTAGTACACGCTCATGAAGATGACGATGGCGGTGAAGCCCCACATCGTCGCGTGGAAGCCCTTCTCGATGTTCTCCTTGCCAAGCGACGGGCCGACCGTGCGCTCCTCGATGATCTCCATGGGCGCGGCGAGCGACCCCGCGCGGATGAGGAGCGCGAGATCGTTCGTCTCGGCGGGCGAAAACATGCCCGTGATCTGGAAGCGGCTGCCGAACTCGCCCTGGATGGTCGCGACCGAGATCGCCTCGCCCTTGTTCTTCTCGAAAAGGATGATGGCCATGGGCTTGCGCAGGTTCTCGCGGGTGGTCTGGCGCATGGCGCGGCCGCCCGCGTCGTTCAGCTCCACCGCGACCGCCGGGCGCTGGTCCTGGTCGAAGGTGGCCTGCGCGCCGACGAACTGATCGCCGGTGACGATCACCTGCTTTTTCACCGCCACGTTCGAGACGCTGCCGTCGCGCCGGCGCTCGGGGAAGACGTCGACGTTGAACGTGCTGCCGGTGCGGGCCGCATCCTCGTCGGCGAGGCGCACTTCCAGCGTCGCCGTGCGGCCGAGAATCTCCTTGGCGCGCGTCGTGTCCTGCACGCCCGGCAGCTGCACCACGATGCGATCGGCGCCCTGCTGCTGGATCACCGGCTCGGCGACGCCGAGCTGGTTCACGCGCCGGTGCAGGGTGACGATGTTCTGCTTCAAGGCGAGCTCCTGCTCCTTTTTCTGCGCCTCGGGCTTGAGCGCGCCCACGAGGAGGAGATCCTGGCCGTCGCCGCGCTCGGTGAGGAGCAGGTCGCCGATGGTCGCGCCGATCGCGCCGCGCGCCTTCTCGCGCGTCTCGGCGTCGCGGAAGCGCACCCGCAGCGTCTGCCCCTCGCGCGCAATACCGGCATGGCGGAGGTTCTTCTCGCGCAGCAGCGTGCGCACCTCGCTCGAGTAGCTCTCGAGGCGCTTTTGCAGGGCCGCCTGCATGTCGACCTGCAGCAGGAAGTGCACGCCGCCGCGCAGGTCGAGGCCCAGGTACATTGGCAGCGCGTGGATCGCCGTGAGCCAGCCGGGCGAGGCCGACAGGAGGTTCAGTGCGACCACGTATTCCGGGTTCTGCGGATCGGGGTTGAGCGCCTTCTCGATCAGGTCCTTGGCGCGCAGCTGCGTGTCGCCGTCGGCAAAGCGCAGGCGCACGCCGTGCTCGTCGAGCAGGCTTCCCGTGGGCGCGATGCCCGCCTGCTTGAGCGCGGGCTCGATGCGGGCGAGGACGCCGCTGTCGACCTTGACGGTGGTGCGTCCGGGGGACACCTGGACCGCCGGCGACTCGCCGAAGAAATTCGGCAGCGTGTAAAGAAGCGCGACCAGGATCGCGAGTCCGATCAGCGCGTACTTCCAGACGGGGAAACGGTTCACTTGCCGGCTACTGAATGCTTTTCAACGTGCCCTTGGGCAGGAGCAGCTGCACCGCGCCGCGCTGGACCACCATCTCGGTGTTCTGCGCGACCTCGACGGTGAGGTAGGCATCCGAGATCTTGGTGATGCGGCCCACGACGCCGCCGACCGTCACGATCTCGTCGCCCTTCTGCAGCTCGTCGACCATCTTCTTCTGCTCCTTCTGCCGCTTCATCTGCGGCCGGATCATGAAGAAGTAGAGCACGCCGAACATGACGATCATCATGATGAAGAAGCTCATGTCGCCGCCCGGCGGCGCGCCCGCGGGGGCTTGCGCGTAAGCGGAGGAAATCAGCAAGGGGAACTCCTTCGGCGAAGACGGAAAAAGGCCGAAAATTATAGCAGTCTGCGCTGCTCGAGCAGCCGCGCGGACTCGCTTTCCAGCCGCGCCCCGGCGATCGCCGCGCGCAGCTCGCGCATGAGACCGAGGTAGTAGTGCAGGTTGTGGATCGTGTTCAGCCGCGCGCCGAGAATCTCGTTCGTTTTCTGCAGGTGATACAGGTAGGCGCGCGTGAAATTCCGGCAGGCGTAGCAGCCGCACGACTCATCGAGCGGCCGCGCGTCGTCGCGGTACCGGGCATTGCGAATCTTGATGTCGCCCGAGCGGGTGAAAAGCCAGCCGTTGCGCGCGTTCCGGGTCGGCAGGACGCAGTCAAACATGTCCACGCCTGTTTGCACCGCCTCGATCAGGTCCTCGGGCGTGCCCATGCCCATCAGGTAGCGCGGCTTGGCGGCGGGGAGACTCGGCATCAGGTGCTCGATGACGCGGTCGCGCTCCTCCTTCGGCTCGCCCACCGCGAGCCCGCCGATCGCGTAGCCGTCGAAGCCGATCTCGAGGAGCTTCGCCAGGGATTCGTTCCTCAGATTGTCGTACACGCTTCCCTGAACGATCCCGAAAAGCGCGTTCGGATTCCCCTCGTGGGCGCGCCGGGAGCGCTCGGCCCAGCGCAGCGAAAGCTCCATCGACTGGCGAGCCTCCCTCTCGGTCGCGGGATACGGCGTGCATTCGTCGAACACCATGACCACGTCCGAATTCAGGGCTTTCTGGATTCGCATCGATTCTTCCGGCGTGAGCAGCAGCGGATCGCCGTTGACGGGAGAGGCGAAGCGCACGCCTTCCTCGCTCAGCTTCCGCAGCGTCTCGAGGCTGAAGACCTGGAAGCCGCCCGAATCGGTGAGGATCGGCCCGTTCCAGCCCATGAAGCGGTGCAGGCCGCCGTGCTTCTCGATCACCTCCGTGCCGGGCCGCAGCCACAGGTGAAACGTGTTGCCAAGCACGATCTGCGCGTCCATCGCCACGAGTTCCTCGGGCGACATGGCCTTCACCGTGCCGTAGGTGCCGACCGGCATGAACGCCGGCGTCTCGACGCGCCCGTGCGCGAGCTCGAGCACGCCCGTGCGCGCGGCGCCGTCGCGATGCGTGACGGTGAACTTCATGGCGCGCGCTCGATCAGCATCGCGTCACCATAGCTGAAGAACCGGTAGCGCTGCGCGATCGCGTGCGCATAGGCCTTCTTGATGTTCTCGTGCCCGGCGAAGGCCGCGACGAGCATGAGGAGCGTCGACTTGGGCAGGTGGAAATTGGTCAGCAGCCGGTCCACGGCGCGGAAACGGTAGCCCGGATAGATGAAAAGATCGGTTTCGCCTTCCGTCTTGCCGCTTGCGGCCGCGGCCTCGAGCGCGCGCAGCGAGGTCGTCCCCACCGCGAGAACCCTTTTTCCTTCGATGGCTTTCAGCGTCGCGGGCGAGATCGAGTAGCGCTCGTGATGCATGCGGTGATGCTCGATCGTTTCTTCGCGCACGGGCTGGAACGTGCCCGCCCCGACATGCAAAGTGAGCCTTGCAATGGGAATGCTCTTTTTCCTGATGTGATCCAGGAGATTTTCATCGAAATGAAGTCCCGCCGTGGGAGCTGCAACGGCGCCGGGCGTCGAGGCGTAGACCGTCTGGTAGCGCGCGAGGTCTTCCTCGCCAGGCGCGTGGGTGATGTAGGGCGGCAGCGGCACGCTGCCCAGGCGCTCGAGCACCGCGCCGACCGGCTGCGAGAAGCGCACCCGGTACAGATCGTCTTCGCGCCCGAGGACCTCGGCTTCGACGCCCTCGTCAAGCGCAACGCGCGTACCCGCCTTGGGCGAGTGGCCGGCGCGCATGAGCGCGAGCGCCTCGTGTTCTCCCAGGATGCGCTCGACCATGATCTGCACGCGGCCGCCGCTCGGCTTCCGGCCGAAAAGGCGCGCCTTGATGACGCGCGTGTCGTTTAGCACCACCACATCCTGCGGGGCGAGCAGCGAGGGCAGGTCGGAAAACCTCAGGTCCCGGATCTCGCCGCGGGCATCCAGATGGAGCAGGCGGCTCGAGGTGCGCTCGGGCGTCGGCCGCTGCGCGATGAGCTCCGCGGGAAGTTCGTAGTCGAAATCCGCGACCTTCATCGGCCGCAATTATAAAATTCGGTGGCAGCGGCGCCTTCGCAAGGCCGGAATGGCGGAATCGGTAGACGCAGCGGACTCAAAATCCGCCGTCCGCAAGGGCATGAGAGTTCGAGTCTCTCTTCCGGCACCAGCATTCGGGCTGTTTGATCGCCGCCGCCGGCCCTCGTGTCAGGAAATCCAGACAGCTGCGTGTGCCCGCGCGTGCGCTGACTTACCATCGGTGCATGCCTTTGAGTACCCTTCTAGGGCGGTCGGCTGCGGGAATCCGCCGGGCTGCGGCGAGCGCGCCCGTGCGCATCCTGCTGCTCGAGGACATGGCGGTGACCGCCGAGGTCGTGAAGGGATACGTCGCAGCGGCGGCGCCCCGAGCGCAGGTCGAGTGGGCGGCGACCCTGTCGGCGGCGCTGGACCAGCTTGCGCGCGGAAGCTTCGATCTCGTGCTCGCCGATCTCAATTTGCCCGATTCGACCGGGATCGCCACCCTCGAGCGCGTCCTGGAGGCGACGGATCGCCTTGTGGTGGTACTGACCTCCGAGGACGAGCGCCTCATGCAGGAGGCGGCCCTCGAACGAGGCGCGTACGACTTCCTGCACAAGAGCCGCCTGAGCAAGGCTTCGCTCGGCCAGCTCGTGCGGCTCGCGACCCTGCAGGCCGAGACGTTCCGGATATTGCGCCAGAACATCGCCGAGCTGGAGCTGCGCCAGCGCCAGCTCGACAACCTGTCGCTCTATGATCCGGTGACCGGGGTGCCGAACCGGTCGCTTTTCGTGAAGCGGCTTGAAGAAGCGATTGGCACAGCCGCCGAGCGCGGCGCCAAGACGGCCGTGGTCCTGCTGGACCTCGCGCGCTTTCGCGGGGTAAACGAATCGCGCGGTCGACGCGCCGGCGACGAGCTGCTGAGCCAGGTCGCGGCGCGTCTCGCGCAATCCGCGGGCCGCAATGACGTCGGACGGGTGGGCGGCGACCAGTTCGTGGCGCTGCTGGCCGGGGTGAAGGGACGCTCGGAGGCGGCGAGGCGCGCTCGCTCGCTGCTGGGCCAGTGCTTTGGCCGGGCGTTCGTGGTGGGGGGCGAGGAGATTCACTCGGGCGCAAAGGCCGGAATCGTCGTCGCTCCGAACGATGGCGCCGACGGGGAGACGCTTCTCGAGCGTGCCGAGGCGGCCCTGCGCAAGGCGAAACAGGGCAGCGAGCTGACGGTGCTCTACTCCGCCTCGCTCAGCACGACGACGGCGGAAAGGAACCGGCTTCGGCTCGCGCTCAGAAACCGCGAGTTCGTTCACTACTATCAGCCCAAAATCGATCTGACCTCAGAGCGGATCGTCGGGCTCGAGGCGTTGATACGGTGGGAAAGCCGCGAGCTCGGCGTGGTGCCGCCGGACAGGTTCCTGCCGCTCATGGAAGAGACCGGGCTCATCCTGGATGTCAGCGCGTGGAGCTTCCGGCAGGCGCTCGAGGACGGCCGGCGCTGGGCCCAGGCCGGCCTGCGCGTGCCCCCGATCGCCGTGAATCTCTCGGCGCTGCAGCTTCGCGATCCGAGCCTGCCGGGCCTGCTCGAGCAGGCGCTGGGCGGCGCGACCGAGTCGGTCCGCCTGGAGCTGGAAGTCACCGAAAACGCGCTGATGCAGGATCTCGAAGACAGCGTGCGGAGGCTTCACGCGCTGCGCGCGCTCGGGACCAGCATCGCGATCGACGATTTCGGCACCGGCTACTCCTCGCTCGCCTACCTGGCGAAAGCGCCGGTGCAATCGCTGAAGGTCGATCGCTCCTTCGTGGCGGACATGCTCGAGCGGCCCGCCACCATGACGCTCGTGCGGACCATCATCTCCCTCGGGCAGTCGCTGGGACTGAAGGTCGTGGCCGAAGGGGTGGACGGCATGGACCAGGCGAAGATGCTGCGGCTCCTGCGCTGCGACCAGATGCAGGGGAACTGCTTCTGCGCACCGGTTCCCGCGCCTGAGCTGGAGCAGGTCCTGCGACGACACGCCTAGTGAACGCTCGCGTGACCGACGGCCGTGAACGGGTCGCGGCTCGCCGTGAAGCTTTGTCAGGAAAGCCGGGAATCACGCTGGACAGGCCCCCCTCCCGGGCGTAGTCTGGCGGCGCATTTTCCCGAGCGGGGGGAGACACTTGGCGAAGGCGCAGATCCACCTGTTGCCGGCAGCGCGCAACACGGTCATGGTGGTGGACGACCAATCCACCGGCCGCGCCATCCTGGAGCAGGTGGTGAGGAGCCTCGACGAGCGCGTCGTGGTCGAGGGCTTCGCGCGCCCCGTCGACGCGGTGGTCTGGGCCGCGCGCCACGTCGCCGACCTGGTTCTCGTCGATTACATGATGCCGGACATGGACGGCATCGAGCTGGTCGGCCGGCTGCGCTCGCTCCCCGGCTACGAGCACGTGCCGATCGTCATGGTGACCGGACAGGAAGACAAAAAGGTCCGCTACGCCGCGCTCGATGCCGGCATCACCGACTTCCTCACCAAGCCCGTGGATGCACGCGAATGCCTCGCGCGCTGCCGCAATCTGCTCACCCTGCGGCGCCAGCAGCTCGCGCTCGAGGACAAGCGGCGGCTCCTCGAAGGCATGGTGGACGAAGCGACGCGCGAAATACGCGAGCGCGAAAAAGAGACGCTCCTTCGCCTCGCCCGCGCGGGCGAATTCAGGGACGAGGAAACCGGCTATCACCTCATCCGCATGGCGCGCTACTCGCGACTGATCGCCAACGCGATCGGGCTTGAACGCGACGAGGCCGAGTCGATCGAGCTCGCCGCGCCGCTGCACGACATCGGCAAGATCGGCATCCCGGACGGCATCCTGCTCAAGCCCGCGCGGCTGGACGAGCCCGAATGGAGCACGATGCAGCGCCACCCGGTGATCGGCCACGAGATCCTGAAGGGCAGCGCCTCCAAGTACGTGCGCATGGGCGCGCTCATCGCGCTCGGCCACCACGAGCGCTACGACGGCAAGGGCTACCCGAACGGCCTGGAGGGCGATCACATCCCGCTCTGCGCCCGCATCGTCGCGGTGGCCGACGTCTACGACGCGCTCACCTCCGTGCGCCCGTACAAGAAAGCCTGGAAGTCGCCCGACGCCTTCGACTACATCCGCGCGCAGCGCGGCAAGCATTTCGACCCGCGCCTCGCCGACGCCTTCCTCGGCATGGGCGAGCGGGTGCTCGAGGTGCAGCGCGACCTGCAGGACCCCACGAGCGAGGCCGCCAGGCGATGAGATTCCTGCAAGGCCTGCTCGCGCGCGCCCGCGCGCGCCTCGCGGCGCGCCCCGATACCGAGCATGAGCAGGCGATCGTGCGCGTGGTGATCGGCCTGCTGCTCGGGCCTTTCGTGCTGCCGGGCGGTCTGAGGCCGCTCACCGACTGGCAGGTGCTCGAACCTCATCACCTGGTGTTCCTCGGCTACAACGCAATGGCTGTCGTCATCCTCTGGTCCAATCTCGCCTCCAACCGGATCTCCGCGTTCCGGCGCTGCTTCGGGATCGTCCTGGATCAGGCAACGGTGAGCTGGATCATGTGGTATCTCGCCGACGCAGGCTGGGCGCTTTTTCTCGCCTATGTCTGGGTGACCCTGGCGAACGGTTTCCGCTTCGGCCGCTTCTATCTGCAGTTCTCTCTCGCAACGAGCCTGGCCCTTTTCTCGGTCGTTCTGGCGACGAGCGAGTTCTGGTCGCACCACATTACCGTGGGCGTGGAGCTGATCATCGGCATGCTGCTGCTGAGCCTGTACGTGCGCACGCTGGTCACGCGAATGTTCGACGCGATTGCGCGCGCCGAGGCGGCCAACCAGGCGAAGCGCCGCTTTGTCTCGGTGGTCAGCCATGAGTTGCGCACGCCGCTCAACGCGATCGTGGGCATGACGGACCTCCTGCGCGACACGCAGCTTTCGCGCGAGCAGGCGGACATGCTTCAAACGGTGCGCAGCTCGTCCCGCGTCATGCTCGGCCTGGTGGAGGAGGTGCTCGACTTCTCCAAGATCGAGGCGGGCAAGCTGGTGCTGGAGCGCACCGAGTTCGACCTTCATGCGCTCGTCAACAGCACCTGCCGCATTCTCGCCACGCAAGCCGCGGCAAGGGGCGTGGAGTTCGTCGTCTCGATCATGCCGGAGGTGCCGCCTGCTTTGCTGGGCGATGCCCACCACCTTCGCCAGGTGCTGATCAATCTCGCGGGTAACGCGGTCAAGTTCACCGAGCACGGCAGCGTGACGGTGCACGTCAGCTGCCAGAAGGAGAGCGAGCAGGGCGTTCAACTCAAATTTTCGGTGCGCGATACGGGTATCGGCATCTCTCGCCTGGCGCAGGAAAAGATTTTCGAGAGTTTTACCCAGGGCGATCAAAGCACCACGCGCCGTTTCGGCGGCACCGGCCTCGGTACCACGATCGCCAAGCAACTGGTCGAGCTGATGGGCGGACGCATCGGGCTGGAGAGTGCCGAGGGTCTGGGGAGCACGTTCTGGTTCGAGATCGAGTTCGAGAAGCAACCCGAGCGCACGGGCGCAGCGACCGGAGAGCTCGCCGGCGCCCGGGTGATGCTGATCGGCTTCCCTCAGGCGCAGCGCGAAGCGCTCGAGCAAGCGCTCGCCGGATGGGGCGCCACTGCGGTGACTGCGCTGGACGCGGAGGCGGGTGCGACGCGTCTCGTCTCCGAGATCAGCCTGGCAAAGCCCTATCACAGCGTCTTGCTCTACGCCGGCGACAAGGATCTTCAGGTGGCGCAGCGCTTCAGGCACGCGGTTCCCGATCCGGCGCCGCCTCTGGTGTTCGCGGTCGAGCGCTCGCAGGATGTCCCCCGATTCGCGGCGCTTTCGGCGGGCTTCGGAGCGGTGCTCGAGATGCCTTTCGAGAAACGCCAGCTTTTCAATGTGCTCCACTCCGTCACGGCTCGCGAAGAAGCGCGCGAGGGTGTGGTCCGGCTGCAGGATTACGCCAAGCGCGGCGCCGCCGGGCAGGCGCGGGGGCTGCGTGTCCTAGTGGCCGACGACAATCCGACCAACCGCGAGGTGCTGGGCCGCATTCTGGAGCGCGCAGGCCATGCTGCGACGCTGGTGGCCGACGGGGAGCGCGCTCTGGATGCAATCGAAGCCGCGCGCTACGACGTCGCCCTGATCGATCGAAACATGCCGAGGTTGAGCGGGCTGGAAACGGTCCAGGCGATTCGCCTGACGGCCGGGGCGCGCGAGCGCATGCCCGTCGTCATGCTTTCTGCGGACGTCACGCCGGAAGCCAAGCGCGAATGTCTCGAGGCAGGCGCGGATGCTTTCCTGCCCAAGCCGATCGAGGCGGCGAGATTGCTGGAGGAGATCCAGTCGCTGTGCGCACCGAAGGCGGAGCCGGTCGCGCGGCCGGTCCCGATCGAGGCGCCCCGCGCGGTGCGTGCCGAAGGTCCCGCGCCGGTCGTCAACGCCGACACGCTCTCCGACTTGGAAGAGCTCGGCTCTTCGCCCGCCTTCATGGACAAGCTGATCGGCGTCTTTGTTGCCGACAACGCGAGCCTGATGGCGAAGATCGGAACAGCGCTCGGTGCAAGGAACATCGCCGAGTTTCGCAGCCACCTGCACGCGATGAAGGGCTCGGCCGCGAGTATGGGCGCGGAGCGGCTGACCTCCTATTGCAAGGAGATCGGCCGGTATTCGGACTCCGAGATCAAGCTGCAGATTCCGGCGCTGCTGAAAAACCTGCAGGAGGAGCTCACCTCGACGCGGGAGTCTCTCGAGCGCTACCTGCAGGAAAGAAAGAAGTCCGCGGGCTGACGCGCGACCTCGGGTAGGATTGCCGGCCATGTTGGCCCGCCAAGTGCTCCGCCCGCTCGGTCCGGCGGGTTTCCCCCTTCTTGGCCAGTCGCTCAGCTTCGCGCGCGACCCGCTCGCGTTTCTCGCCGGGGTTGCGCACCGGTTCGGCGATATCTCCTACTTCAAGCTCGGCACCATCCCCGTCTACTTCGTCAACCGCCCCGACCTGATCTGGGAGGTGCTGGTCCTCCAGCGCTCGAAGTTCGAGATCTCCACGATGCGCCAGCGACTGGAGCCGGTGCTCGGCACGGGCATGCTGACCTCCCGCGCCGACCTGCACGCGCGGCAGCGCAAGCTCATGCAACCGGTGTTCCGGAAATCCAGGATCGACAACTACGCGGAGATCATGTCGGAGTACGCGGGCCGGATGTGCGGGCGCTGGACCAACGGCGAGGTGGTGAACCTCACCGGCGAGCTGATGACGTTCACCATCGCAGTGGTGGCGAAAACGCTTTTTGGGCAGGATATCGACGAGGACTCGGACGTCGTGTCCCGTAACCTCAGCGTGCTCATGCAGTACTTCTCCAAGCTGATGTCGCCGACCCGTGGGACGCTCAACCTGCCGTTGCCCTCGAGCCTGCGCTTCCACAAGGCGCTGCGCGAGCTGGACGCAGTGGTCTACCGGATGATCGAGCGGCGGCAGCGAGACCCAGGGGGCGATGATCTGCTGTCGAGGCTGGTGCAGGCGCGCGATGACGAGACGCAGGCGCAGATGACGGAAAAGCAGCTTCGCGACGAAGTGTTCTCGCTTCTCATGGCTGGCCATGAGACGACTGCGAACGGCCTGGGGTGGATGATTTATTTACTGGCGCAGAATCCGGAGATCGACGCGCGCCTTCATGGCGAAATCGCCGACGTCACGAAAGAGAAGCCGCGTCTGGAGCCTTCCGATCTCGAGCGCCTGCCCTATGCCAAAGCGGTCATCACGGAGTCGATGCGCCTGTACCCGCCAGCCTGGTTTGTCGGCCGTACCGCGCTCGAGGATGTCGAAGTAGGCGGCTTTACTATTCCGCGGGGCGCCACCGTGCTCATGAGCCAGTTTATTGCGCACCGGGACGGCCGCTACTTCAAGGAGCCTGAGCGCTTCCTTCCCGAGCGCTGGAGCGAATCGTTCGCGGCGCGGCTGCCGCGAGGTGCCTATTTCCCCTTCAGCGCGGGCGACCGGCACTGCCTCGGCGAAGGCTTTGCCTGGCTGGAGATGCTGCTTTCGTTGGCGAGGATCGTGCCGCGGTGGCGATTCGAGCTCGTGCCGGGTCAGGACATCCGGCCCAGCCCTTCGATTACATTGCGGCCCAACAAGCCGATAAAAATGATCTTGCGCGCTCGCAACGGATGAGCGCAACGGTAAAATCGTCTTCCGTGTCCGCCAACGAGCGCATGTCGTTTTTCATCACGCTGATCGAAAGCTCGGACTCGCATCGGCGCGAGATCGAGCGCATGCCCAAGGTGAACAGAATGGTTCACAAGGGCCTGTCGCTGGCGGAATACCGCGCGTTCCTGTACGACCTCTATCACATCGTCTGGCATTTCTGCCCGGTGATGAAGCTGGCGGTGGAGCGCTGCGATGGGAAATTCGACGCGGTGCGGCGCGATCTCCTCGAGCGCATCGAGGAGGAGACGGGGCACGATCAGTGGGTGCTCGAGGACATCGCCGCGGTCGGTGGCGACACCGAGCGCGCCCGCTCGGGCGCGCCGAGCGCGCCGGTGCAGGCGATGATCGGATTCAACTACTGGGCGGCCGGGCAGGTGCACCCCTGCTCGGTGCTCGGCATGCTCTACGTGCTAGAGGTGATCGCTTCGGTGTACGGCGGCAAGGTGGCGGAGGCCATCGCGCGGGCGAACGGACGGGAAACCTCGAAGGGGGGCTTCCGGTTCCTGTCCTCGCACGCGACGATGGACGCCGATCACATGGCGAAGCTGAACGTGCTCCTGAAGACCATCGAGGACCCCGCCGCGCAGGCGGCGGTGATCAACTCGACGCGCGTCAACTTTCACCAGTTCGGCCAGCTCTTCGCCGACGGGGGCTTCGCCTCGCACCTCACGGCCTAGGCGCTCAGCCGGCCGCGAACGCCACGGAGGAAGGCTCGACTGGTTCTGCCGGCAGGTCCCGGGCTTCCATGCGCTCCATCTGCGCGCGCACCACGCGGCTCATCATGCGCAGGTCGCGGTCTTCAAGGCGCAGCGCGCAGTCGACCCAGGTGTCGGCCACTGCGTCCAGCTCGGCGCGCGAGACCGGGTTCACGTGCTGGCGGGCGCGCATCACGCCCTGGAAGCCGCTCCGGCGCCGCGCGTTCTTCGCGATCCAGGCCTGCGTTGCGGACTCGCCTTCGCCGTCCTTGGCGAGGACATCAACGATGCCCATCTCGTAGAGCCGAGATGCGGGCAGGACCTTGCCCGAGAGGATGAGCTCCTCGGCGACCTTGGCGCCCGCGCGCCGGGCGATGAGGCTGTAGGCGCCCATGCCGGGGAAGAGGTTGAAGAGGATCTCCGGCAGTCCGATCATCGCCGACTCCTCGGCAACGATCACGTCGGCCGAGAGCGCCATCTCGAAGCCGCCGCCGAGCGCATCGCCCTGCACCAGCGAGATCGTGGTCAGCGCCGGGCACTGGTAGTGCTCGACTTGGGCGTGGATGTTGTCCACGCACAGCCGCGCGTAGTGCGCGAGCGCGTCGCGATCGCGTGAGCGGATGAGAAGCAAAAAGAGCGCGAGGTCGCCACCGAGGTTGAACACCCCGGGCGTGCGCGAGGCCCCCACATAGGTGTGCACCGGGTGCATGGCGCCCTCGAATTCCAGGTGGCCGCTGTTGGCGGTGAGTTCGTTGCCGACCGTGCGGATCTCCTTCAGCAGCGCCAGGTTGAAGCAGGAATTGCCCCGCTGGCGCATGTAGCCCCAGAGCGTCCCGGTGGCCGGCTCGAACTCGTATTCGCTTTCGGCGAGCGTTTTCCACGGCGCCCGCAGTCCCATTGCGTCTTTCATGTGGCTCATTGTTGCCCCCCAAAAGAAAAACCCCCTTGCGAGGGTGTTCGGGTCCGGCGCCGGACCCTGCGCCCGGTGCCTCCCAAGGGCGATTAGACGCCCGATACCGTGACGGCGCAAACGGGCTGTTGTGCTTTCCTGACGGGGCCTTGCCGCGCACTTTGAAAGCCGGACGAAATGATCAGGTTCTGGCAGAAACGGGGCACATGCGCTAAAGTTTTCGGGTCTACGGCAAGCGCACTTCCTAGGGGATCGCATGTACGCCATCGTCTACAAATCCGACGGTTTTCCGGTCTGCCAGCAGGTCCCGGGAGTGAGCCCGGACCCGGTGGTGACCTGGAATACCGAAGCCGCGGCGAACGCTTTCATCGCCAAGCAGGGCGGCGGCGGAGGGGACTTCCAGGCGGTGCAGCTGACCGACGAGACCATGGACAAGATCGCCAAGGCGATGGGCTGCCCGGTCGAGTCCATGATGTTCGAGCCCTATCCCAGCTGACCAGCGGACCCGCTGACTTCGCCGGCTAGGCCAGGCTGAAAAACTCCCGGCGGCTCTTCATGCCGCGCATGCGCGCGAGCAGCAGCTCGAAGTCGGCGTCGCGCGCGACGAAGTTCAGGTTCTCGGAATTCACGATCAGCACCGGCGCCGCGTTGTACTGGTAGAAAAAGCGCGCGTACCCTTCCGCGAGGAGCGCGAGGTAATCCTCGCCGAGGCCGCGCTCGAACTCCGCCGAGCGCCGGCGCACGCGCTCATACAGCGTCGCGGGTTGCGCCTGCAGGTAGATGACGAGGTCGGGCGCGGGGGCCTGCGGGCGGATGGCCGCGTAGATCCGCTCGTAGAGCGCGAGCTCCTCGCCCGAGAGCGTAAGGCGGGCGAAGAGCGGGTCCTTGTCGAGCAGGAAATCGGCGACGGTGGCGCGTCCGAACATGTCGGGCTGGGCGAGCGGCTCGAGTTGCCGCGCGCGCTGGAACAGGAAAAAGAGCTGCGTGGGCAGCGCGTAGCGCGCCATGTCCTGGTAGAAGCGCGCGAGAAACGGGTTCTCGCCCGGCTGCTCGAGCAGCGTCTCGGCGCCCAGGCGCTCGGCCAGGCGCCGCGCGAGGCTCGTCTTGCCCACGCCGATGGGCCCTTCGACCGCGATGTGGCGAAGCTTGTCCACCTTATCCGCCGCGGAACACGAAAAAGACCGCGCCCATGATGCAAAGGGACGCCCAGAGGTAGTCGAGCTTGAGCGGCTGATTCATGTAGAGGATCGCGAAGGGCACGAAGACGATGAGGGTCACCGCCTCCTGGATGATCTTGAGCTGCGGCAGCGAGAGCGCCATGTAGCCGATGCGGTTGGCCGGCACCTGCAGCAGGTACTCGAAGAGTGCGATGCCCCAGCTCGCGAGCGCGGCGAACCACCAGGGCTTGGCCGCGAGGTCCTTCAGGTGGGCGTACCAGGCGAAGGTCATGAAGACGTTGGACGCCGCGAGCAGCAGGATGCAGGTCGGTGCGGGGTTGAGCTGCATGGTCAAGGCATCCTTTCAATTTTCTGGGCGGCGCAGCGCGCGAGGAGCTCTGCCGCGGGGCCATGCCCGGGAATCGCGATGCCCGGCGCGAGATCGAGCAAAGGCTTCAGCACGAAGGCGCGTTCATGCATGCGAGGGTGGGGAAGCGTGAGCCGCGCGCTTTGCATCATCTCGTCGCCGTAGAGGAGCAGGTCGAGGTCGAGCGTGCGCGGCGCATTGGCAAAGGAGCGCTCGCGTCCGTGGCGCTCTTCGATCTCGATCAGCGCCGCGAGGAGCTCGCCGGCGGCGAGCGACGTGCGCACCTCCGCCACGGCATTCACGAAATCCGGCTGCGCGGCATAGCCGACGGGCGCCGAGCGGTAGAGGGGGGAGCGCGCGGCGATCCGCGTGTTCGGCAGCGCGTCGAGCTGGTCCATCGCCTGCCTGATCGTGCCTTGCGCGTCGCCGAGGTTGGCGCCCAACCCCACGTAGGCCCGCGTCATTCCGGGGCGGAAGGAGGCGTCTCGCCCGCCCCTCGCTTGCGGCGGCGCCGGCGGCGTTTGCGGCGCGGCCCGCTATCGGGCAGCAGCATCGCGCGGCGGGACTCCGGGTCGGCGCTCTGGAACGCGCGCCACCAGGCTTCCAGTTCGGCCGGTACCTCGCCGCTCGCGGCGCGCAGCGCGAGGAAGTCGTAGCCCATGCGGAAGCGCTCGGCTTCCAGCAGCCGCTGCGCGCGGTTGCCCGAGCGCTGCTCGAAGCGCGGCTGCATGGCCCAGATCTCGCGCATGGTCGCGGTGAGCCGCCGGGTGATCGCGAGCTTGCCGGCCTGGGCGTCGAGCACCGAGTCCATCGCGGCCTCGAGCGCCGGGATGGCGCGCTCGCCGCGCTTCTCGCGCGCTCGCCAGGCGGCGAGCACCTCGTGCCAGAGGAGCGCGGCGAAGAGAAAGGCGGGCGACACGCCCCGCCCGGCGAGCACGCGCTCATCGGTCTGCGCGAGCGCGAGCGTGACGAAGCGCTCGCCGAGCGGCTGCTCGAGGATCACATCGAGGAGCGGCAAGAGTCCCTTGTGCAGGCCCTCGTCGCGCAGCTGGCGCAGGCAGGCGCTCGCGTGGCCCGAGAGGAGGAGCTTCAGCATCTCCTCGAAGAGCCGCGGCGGCGGCACGTTCTCCAGCAGCGGCGCCATGCGCTTGATCGGCGCGCGCGTCGCGGCATCGAGCGTCAGCCCGAGCTTGGCGGCGAGGCGCACGGCGCGCAGCATGCGCACCGGATCCTCCCGGTAGCGCGTTTCCGGGTCGCCGATCATGCGCAGCACGCGCTTTTTCAGGTCGGCGAGCCCGCCGTGGTCGTCGATGATCTCGCCGCTCGCGCAATCGTAGTAGAGCGCGTTGATGGTGAAGTCGCGCCGGCGCGCATCCTCCTCCATCGTGCCGAAGACGTTGTCGCGCAGCACGCGGCCGTGCTCGTCGCGCTCGGCGTCCTGGCTGTCGCCCGCGCGGAAGGTCGAGACCTCCACCGTCTCGGGGCCCATCATCACGTGCACGAGGCGAAAGCGCCGCCCGATCAGGAGCGCGCGGCGAAAGAGCGGCTTCACCTGCTCGGGGCGCGCATTGGTGGCGACGTCGAAGTCCTTGGGCTTGATGCCGAGGAGCAGGTCACGCACCGCGCCGCCGACGATGTAGGTGGGGTAGCCGTGCTGCGCGAGCACGTCGCAGACCTTGAGCGCGCCCGGGCTGATGCTCTGGCGCGTGATGCTGTGGCGGTTCTGGGGCACGCGGGCGGGGCCCGAGCGCTCGAGGCCCAGTACGCGGCGGATGAAGCGCTTGATCATCGAGGTGCCGGATTATCTCAGCGAAATCACCGGCCAGCCGCGGGCGCGGGCGGTCCGGGCGAGCGCCTCGTCGGGGTCGACCGCGACCGGGTCGGTGGTGCGCTCGAGGAGCGGCAGGTCGTTGTGCGAGTCGCTGTAGAAGGCGCTTTTGGCGAAGTCGCCGAGGCGGCGGCCCTGCGCCGCTAGCCAGGCTTCCAGGCGCCTCACCTTGCCCTCGCGAAAGCAGGGAATGCCCTCGACCCGGCCGGTGAAGCGGCCGTTCTTGCGCTCGGGCTCGGTCGCGATCAGGTGGGGCACCCCGAGCTCGCGCGCGATGGGCCCGGTGACGAAGCTGTTGGTCGCCGTGATCACGGCGCAGAGGTCGCCCGCGTCGTGGTGCGAGCGCACGAGCGCGCGGGACTTCTCGCCGATGGCCGGGCGGATGCGCGTGGCCATGAATTCGCCGTGCCAGCGTTCCAGGTCCTCGGGCGAGTGCTCGGCGAGCGGGCGCAGCGCGAAGCCGAGGAACTCGTGGATGTCGAGCGTGCCCGCCTTGTACTGCTCGTAGAACGCGGCGTTCTGCGCCTCGTACTCGTTGCGCTCGAGCACGCCCTCGTCGACGAGGAACTGGCCCCACTCGTAGTCGCTGTCGCAGGCGAGCAGCGTGTTATCAAGGTCGAACAGCGCGAGGTTCATGGCTCGGGGAAATTCAGGATCTCGCGCGCGAGGGGGAGCGTGACCTGGCGCTTCTGCTCGAGCGAGGCGCGGTCCAGCCGATCGAGGATGCCGGTGAGCGTCGGCAGGTCGCGGCGCGCGTGCGTGAGGAGGTAGGCGATCACGTCCTCCGGGAGGCGCATGCCGCGCCGTCCGGCTTCCGCGCGCAGATAAACCGCGCGCTCTTCATCGGTGAGCCGCTTCACCTCGTAGACGAGCCCCCAGGCGAGCCGCGTCCTCAGGTCCTCGCGCAGCGGCAGCTGCGCAGGCGGGGCATTGCCGGCGGCGAGCACTTGCCCACCGGACTCGCGCGCCTCGTTGATGGCGTTGAAGAGCTCGATCTGCGCGGGCGCGGCGAGCTTCTCCACGTCGTCGACCACGGTGCGCCCGCCGCAGGCGCGCAGCAGGTGGGTTTTTCCCGACCCGGGTTCGCCCCAGAGATACAGGACCGCTTCCTTGAAGCGTCCCGATTTGAGCTCCCTTAGCCGCGCGAGCAGCTCGGCGTTTGCGCCGGGAATGAAGTTCTCGAGAGTGGGCTGCGGCGGAGGCGAAATACCCAGCGCCAGTTGCTTCACTTCCGGCCGCCGTAGAGTTCGCTGGCAAGGTAGGCCGCGCGCAGGTGGCGCAGCGCGACCAGGAGCGCTGCGCTCGCGGGCAGCGCGAGCAGCACGCCGAAGAAGCCGAAGAGCGACCCGAAGGCGAGCAGCGCGAAGATGACCGCGACCGGGTGCAGGCCGATGCGCTCGCCGACCAGGGTCGGCGTGATCACCATGCCCTCGAGCGTCTGGCCGATCCCGAAGGCGAGCCAGACCCAGGCGAGGCCGGTGAAGCTGCCGAACTGCAGGAGCGCGGCCATGGTGCCGAGCACGAAGCCCGTCACCGCGCCGACGTAGGGGATGAAGACAAGGAGCCCGGTCAGGAGGCCGATCGGCAGCGCGAACTGCAGGCCGGCGACCCAGAGCGCGACGACGTAGTACACCGCCATGACGAGCATCACCACCACCTGGCCGCGCAGGAACTCCGCCAGCACCGCGTCGATCTCGCGAAAAATCTTGTGCGCCCGCTCCTGCAGGTGGCGCGGGATGAGGCCGTCGACGCGCGCGACCATCTGGTTCCAGTCGCGCAGCAGGTAGAAAAGCACCACCGGGATGAGGAGCAGGTTGACCACGATGCCGAGCAGCTTCAGGCCGCCGATCTGCAGCGAGCCGAGGAGCTTGGGGATCAGGTTCTGGTTCGCCTGCAAGGTCTCGCTCAGCATGTCCTTGAGCGAATCGAGATCGAAATGCGTCTCGATGCCCAGGTGCGAGGTTAGCCAGGGCGCCGCCGTCTGGTTCAGCCACTCGATCATCGCCGGGGTCTTCTCGGCGAGGAGCCGGAACTCCTTGCTGAAGAGCGGGATGATGATGAGAAAGAGCGCGACGACCGCTAGGAGCGCGAGGAAGAGGACGAATACGACCGCGATCGTGCGCCGCACGCTGTTGCCCGAGATGCGGGCGACGACCGGGTTCAGGATGTAGGCGAAGATGGCGCCGGCGAGAAAGGGCGCGAGGATGGGCGAGAGGACGTAGAACAGCCAGCCGATCGCGACAACGATCGCGAGCCAGCTCCACAACCGCGTATCGGCCAGAATGCCGCCTCTCATTTCACGTAAAATCCGCTGGCGAAAAAACCACGCCATTCTACCTGTCATGCCAGAACCTCTTTCCTACCGCGAAGC
>Ga0310810_10002283_pt1 | contig 20527 bp, 27 predicted proteins | sample NCmetagenome_FD_207641 | JGI IMG/M metagenome (GOLD analysis project Ga0310810, IMG submission 207641) | Soil microbial communities from experimental microcosm in Duke University, North Carolina, United States - NC | ecosystem: Engineered > Artificial ecosystem > Soil microcosm > Unclassified ...
CATTATGTATGCCCTTGTGTCATACAGTATGACATCGCAAGGAGGACGTCAAATGAGCAAGCAGGCGGTCGTGGTGCGGCAAGGCGAAGGCGAGGCGCTGAGCGTGATGGGCGCGGGCGTGCGCTTCGTCTGCCCTTCGGAGAACACCGGCAAGGGATGGTCGATGATGGAGGTCACGGTGCCGCAGCGCGCCGGGCCGCCGACGCACCACCATCCGTGGGACGAGGCGTACTACGTCGTCTCGGGCGAGCTGCGCTTCGGCCTCGACGGCCGCGAGATCGTGGCCAAGGCGGGCGACTTCCTCTACGCGCCCGGCGGCACGCCGCACTCCTTCCAGGGCGCCTCGGACGAGCCGGCGCGCGTGCTGATCTTCGACGCGCCCGCGCACGCCGAGTCGTTCTTCCGCGACGTCGACCGCGAGGTGAAGGAAATGCCGCGCGACCTGCCCAAGGCGCTCGAGATCGGCGCGCGGCACCAGATCCATTTCGTACGATGAAACTCAGGATGATCGCCGCGGCGTGCGCGGCGCTCGCCGCGCTGCCCGCGCTCGCCGACTCGAAGTCCGACAAGGAGCTGGCGCGCGGCCGCTACGTGGTGCAGCTCGGCGGCTGCAACGACTGCCACACGCCGGGCTACGGGATGAGTGGCGGCAAAGTGCCGGAGAAGGACTGGCTCACCGGCGACTCGCTCGGCTGGCAGGGCCCGTGGGGCACGACCTACCCGCCGAACCTGCGCGAGTATTTCCAGGGCCTGAGCGAAGCCGAGTGGCTGAAGACGGCGAAGACCCTCAAGACGCGCCCGCCGATGCCGTGGTTCACGCTGCACGAGATGAAGCCCGCCGACCTGCGCGCGATGTACCGCTTCATCCGCCACCTCGGCCCGGCCGGAAAGGCCGCGCCGGCCTATGTGCCGCCGGGCGGAGCGGTGTCGACGCCGGTGATCAGCTTCCCGGCGCCGCCGAAGCAGTAATCAGTAGAATCGGGTCGATGTTCGACCCGGGAGCGAAGCTCGAAGTCGCCGTCAGCGAGGTGCCGTTCCGGCGCAATGCGCAGGGACGGCAGCTCATGGCGCGCGTGTACAAGCCGGCGGGCAAAGGCCCTTTCCCGACGCTGCTCGACCTGCACGGCGGCGCGTGGTATCGCAAGGACCGCACGGCGAACGAGCCGATGGACCGCGCCGTCGCGGCGAGCGGCATGCTGGTGGCGGCGATCGACCTCACGCTCGCCGGCGAGGCGCCCTACCCCGCCTCGGTCGACGACGCGCGCCACGGCGTGCGCTGGCTGAAGGACACGGCGCGCGAGTGGCACGGCGACGCCTCGAAGCTCGGCGTGCTGGGCAGCTCGAGCGGCGGGCATGTCGCGCAGCTGATCGCGATGCAGCCCCGCCCGGGAGAGGCGCTCGCCTATGTCGCGACGCGCTCGCCGATCAGCGATCCGCATGCGCGCTGGCAGCAGGCGGAGAAGACGAAGCGCGAGCATTTGATCGAGGCGAGCAAGACCTACTTCCGCCCGTGGGAGACCATCCTCGCGGGCAACCCGCAGAAGATCCTTGAGAGGCGCGAAGCGCGCGCGGTTCCGCCGATGCTCATCATGCAGGGCGGCCTCGACGAGAACGTGCTGCCGGCGATCCAGGAGAAGTTCGCCGCCGCCTACCGGGCGGCGGGCGGCGAGTGCGAGCTCGTGGTGTTCGACGGCTGCGAGCACGAGTGGATCGCCAAGCCCGGCCCGCAGACCGAGCGTGCCTACGACGTGCTCAAGGCCTTCATCGCGCGCCAGCTCGGCAAACGGGGATAAACAGGGACGGACCCTATTTTCCGTGGGGGGCCGGCAGCCGGCGCTGCACGGGAACCCGGTGCGGGACCAGGCTCGACAGCAACGCCAGGACTACCGCGAGGGGCAAGCTGAGCCGCATGCGATCTCCTGTCACCCTGCCCCGAGCAAGGCTCGGTCCCGTGTCGAAAGGGCCGGACGGTCGTCGGCGGTCCACTGCAGGGTGAAGGCGATGATGCCGATCGCGATCAGCGCGCCCCAGGCCACCGAGTAGCTGCCGGTCAGCGTGTAGGCGAGGCCGCCCATCCAGGCGCCGGCGAACGAGCCGACCTGGTGGCTGAAGAAGGTCACGCCGTAGAGCGTGTTGAAGTGGGTGAGGCCGAACATGCGGCCGATCACGCCGCTCATCAGCGGCGCGACGCCGAGCCAGAGGAAGCCCATCGCCGCGGCGAACACCAGCGCGCTCGTCGGCGTGACCGGCACGGCGAGGAAGATGCAGATGAACACGGTGCGGGTGCCGTAGAGCAGCGCGAGCAGCTTCTTCTGGCTGTAGCGTGCGCCGAGGTGGCCGAACACGTAGGTGCCGATGGTGTTGCACAGGCCGATCAGCCCGAGCGCCTGCGCGCCCACGCTCGGCGCCATGCCGCACACCTCGAGGTAGCGCGGCAGGTGCGTGGTGAGGAAGATGAGCTGGAAGCCGCAGGCGAAGTACGCGGTGGTCATCTGCAGGAAGCCGCGGTGCCGCGCCGCCTCGCGCAGCGCCTCGCCGAGCTTCTGGCTGCTCCTCGCCTCCGGGACCGCCGTCTCCCTGATGAGCAATGAGAGAAGCGCCGTCACGCCGGCGATGACCGCGAAGCCGACGATCGCCGCCTTCCAGCCGGCGAGCGCCATCAGCCACTGCGCGAAGGGCGCGAGCACCACCGTGCCGAGCGAGCCGGTGGCGGCGACCAGGCCGACGCGCTGGCTGCGCTTCTCGGGCGGGCTCGCCCGTGCGACCACGCCGATCAGCACGCCGAAGCCGGTGCCGGCGATGCCGACGCCGCACAGGAAGCCGGCGACGTCCAGGCCGAAGGCGCCTTTCGAGACGATCATCACCAGCAGGCCCGCGGCGTAGACGAGCGCCGTGGCGAACACCACCGGCCGCGCGCCGTAGCGGTCGGCAGCCGCGCCGATCAGGGGGCCGCTCGCGCCCCAGACGATGTTCTGCAGCGCGAGCGAGAAGCTGAACGTGGCCGCCGAGACGCCGAGGTCGGCGGTGAGCGGGCCGAGGAACAGACCCATGCTCTGGCGCATCCCCATGGAGAGCGAGATCACCAGGCCGCTCACCAGGAGCAGCACCACCATGGCGCGGTTGTTCACCCGTGCGGCGCGGTTTTTCACCCAGGCATTCTAGTGAATGCAGGGATGAGAAAATTACCGATTCTTTCCCATTTCGAAAAACCCGAGGCCATGGACGAGCTCCTGTACGAACTGCGCGACGGCGTCGCCTACGTCACCCTCAACCGGCCGCAGGCGAGGAACGCCCTCACCTTCGCCATGTACGACCGCCTCGCCGAGATCTGCAACCAGGCGAACAGCGACCGCTCGATCAAGGCGATCCTCGTCACCGGCGCCGGCGACAAGGCCTTCGCCGCCGGCACCGACATCTCGCAGTTCCGGGCCTTCGACAAGGAGCAGGACGCGCTCGACTACGAGGCGCGCATCGACCGGGTGATGACCGCGATCGAGCGCACCCGCGTGCCGACCATCGCCGCGATCCACGGCGCGTGCACCGGCGGCGGCGCGAGCATCGCCGCGTGCTGCGACCTGCGCATCGGCTCGCGCGCCATGAAGTTCGGCTTCCCGGTGGCGCGCACGCTCGGCAACTGCCTGTCGCTCGCGAGCTATTCGCGCCTGGTCTACCTGGTCGGGCCCGCGATGGTGAAGGACATCGTCTTCCAGGCGCGCCTGGTCGAGGGCCAGGAGGCCTTCGCGCGAGGCCTGATCTCGGAACTGCACGACGACCAGCCGAGCCTGATGAAGCGCGCCGAGGAGCTGGCGCGCGTGGTGGCGAGCCACGCGCCGCTCACGCTGCAGGCGACCAAGGAGGCGGTGCTGCGCCTGCGTCCCACCGTGCCGCACGGCGAGGGCAACGACCTCGTGCTGATGTGCTACATGAGCCGCGATTTCAAGGAAGGCATGAGCGCCTTCCTGGAGAAGCGCAAGCCGGCCTGGCAGGGCCGCTAGGCTTCACGCTGCCCGCAGCAGCCAGCTCGATCCGACGCCCGGCGCCCGCCCCTCGAGCAGCGCGTCGAGCCAGGTGCCGGCGAGGCGGTTCGCCTCGGCGATCGCCGCCGGCTCGGCGAGCGCGTGGCCGGCGCCCGGGATCACCGCGTAGCTGAAGAAATCCTTGTGCCGCTCGAGCTCGCCATACCACGGCTGGAGACATCGCTCCTCGAAGCTGCGCCGCAGCGGGTCGTGGTCGCCGTACAGGAGCAGCATGGCGCGGCGCTCGCCCAGCATGCCGAGCAGCGCGCGGCGCAGGTGCGGATTGAAATCGTCCTCGGCGCCCGGGTCGGCGGGCGAAGGCTCGGCGGCACGCCCGCGGCGCAGCGCGTCGCCGAGCAGGCGAGCCATCAGCGCGAAGTCGCTCTTCAGCGATAGCAGCCGCAGCCAGGCGCGCGGGTCGCGCATCTTGCGCAGGTAGATGGTGCGCTGCATCCGCAGCTCGGTCCGGGGGAGCGCCGCTTGCCTGCGCGCGCCGTGCACCGTGGGCGGCAGGCCGATCGCATAGAGCGCGGCGAGGCGCGCATCGCGCGCGCCGGCGTGCAGCGCCGTGATCGCCGCGCCGCACAGGCCGCCGGCGACGAAGCGGCCGATGCCGTAGTTCGCCGCGAGCCAGTCGAAGGCCGAGCGCAGGTCGTCGGCGCAGTGGCCGAGCTCGGTGCGGCGGTAGATCCGCTCGAGCAGCTCCTCGGGCCACGCGCCTTCCGAATCGCCGAGCCCGGCGAAGTCGAGGCGCAGCACCGGTATGCCGCGCTCGAGGAACGGCGGCAGCAGCTTGCGATAGAGCCGATGCGGCCCGATGCGCGGCTTGGCGCCGGGCGAGCACAGCACGGCGGCGAGCCGCGCGCGTGCGCCGGGCGGCTCTTCCAGGATGCCCTGCAGCCCCTCGCCGCGGCCGTTGCGCACGATGACGATGCGTCGCCTCACGCAAGGAGGGTAGGCGGCGCGCGTGTCGATGTTGGTGCGGCCGCCGTGATAGCAGCGGACTACGCGGAATAGCGTATTCCGCAGGCCAGGCTAGATGCCGAGCCGCGCCGCAACGAGGTTCGCCGCAGCGCGCATCTTCAGCCCGAGCGTCGGCTGGTGCCCCCACGCGCTGGTCGTCGATTGCCGGCCTTCGCGCCAGCCGTGCGGCTCGATCTCGTTGCCGCCCGCGCCGATCTCGAGGTCGAAGCCGGCGGGCGTGCGCGCATAGAAGGAAAGCGTGCCGTCGGGATCGGGATGCTCGCCGAGCTCCAGGCTGAACGGCAGCTTGCCGGCGCGCGCGCGAGAATAGGCACGCGCGACCTCGCGCAGCGAATCCACCTGCAACATCACGTGGTTCAGCCGCCGGCGCTGCGGCAGGTCCAGCAGGGCAATCGAATGGTGCCGGCGGTTGCAGTGCAGGAAGGTGCCGCGCACCTCGAGCGGGCCGACGCGTGCGGCGAGCCGCTCGGTGACCGCGAAGCCGAGCGCGCCGACATAGAAGCGCTCCATCGCCGCGAGGTCGCGCGCGGCGAGCACCACGTGGCCGAAGCCGGTATGCGCGCCCGGGACGCTGCCGTTCGCGGCCACGGCCTCGATGCGCGTGCCCATCGGATCCTGGAACGCGAGGCGGCCGGCCTGCCGCGTCGCCGGCACGCCGGCACGCTCGAGGCGCCGCGCCAGGTCGGCGCAGGCCTCCCCGTCCGCGAGCTCGAGGCCGATGGCGACGAGGTCGTCGGCCCTGCCCTCCTCGACCCGCACGCACGCCGCGGCAGCCGCGCGCGCCGGCCCGTCGAGCAGCGCATCGAGGAATCCCTGCCAGGCGCGCGGGCGGCGCAGCTGAAGGGCGACATGGGCTAGCCTCATTCTTCCGATCATGGGGCGCTCCGACAGGGGGGTTTGCGATAGAATTGATACTGTCTCATTTTTGATAGCCCGTCAATTCCACGTTTCGCATGCCGACCTCGACCCGCTCCGCATTCCTCCTCGACGCCCCCGCCGGCGCGCCCAAGCGCGAGCGCACGCGCCGCCAGCTCCTGCGTGCCGCGCTCGCGGTGCTCAACCGGCGCGGCGTGGCCGCGTTTGCCGCACAGGAGGTCGCCGCCGCCGCCGGCATGGCGAACGGCACGTTCTACAACTACTTTCCGACCCGCGAAGCGCTGCTCGAGGCGCTCGCCGGCGAGTTCGTCGAGTCCTACAGCCGGCACATCGACGCGAGCTATGCCCACATCGAGGACGGCGCCGAGCGCACGGCGATCGGCGGCCGGCGCTACGTGCTCTTCGCGGTCGAAAGCCCGGACTGGGCGCGGCTGATGATCGGCCTCATGGATGGCGGCGCGCCGCTCCTGCAGCGCATCGCGCCCTTCGCCCTGCGCGACCTGCGCATGGGCGTGCGGCAGAAGCGCCTGCGCATCACGAGCGAGCGCGCGGCGATGGACCTCATCGCCGGCACCGCCCTGCAGGCGATCCGCACCGTGCTGGCCGGCGCGGCCGGGCGCGCCCATGCGTCGGCGGCGGCCACGCTCGTGCTGCGCGGGCTCGGGATGGAATACGAGGAAGCGGCCGAGGTGGCGCGGCGTCCCCTGCCGCCCCTCGCGGTGCGGCTGCCCCGCATACCCAAGGCGCCGGCCGCGTCCTGAGCGCGAGCACCGGGCCGCGCGGGCGATTGACGCCCGCGGGCGGCGTCACATAATGCGGCGGTTCGCCCACCACCACTGGAGAACCCCGCAATGGCCCCGATCCGTTTGCTCCATGCGAGCGCGCTAGCGCTCCTCCTCGCCTCGAGCCCCCTCGCCCTCGCCCAGGCGACGAAGCAGGTCGAATCGGCCTACGAGCCGATGGTCGGACAGGAAGGAAAAGACGTCGTCTGGGTGCCGACGCCCCAGGCGCTGGTCGACAAGATGCTCGACATGGCGAAGCTCACCGACAAGGACTACCTGATGGACCTCGGCTCGGGAGACGGCCGCACGGTCATCACCGCCGCGAAGCGCGGCGCCCGCGCCACCGGCATCGAGTACAACCCGGACATGGTCCGGCTCTCGCAAGCCAACGCGAAGAAGGCCGGCGTCGGCGCGCGCGCCGAGTTCCGGAAGGCCGACCTCTTCCAGACCGACCTCTCGAAGGCCACGGTGATCACCATGTTCCTGCTGCCGGACATCAACCTGAAGCTGCGGCCCAAGCTGCTCAGGCTCAAGCCCGGCACGCGCGTCGTCTCGAACACCTTCACCATGGGCGACTGGAAGCCCGACCAGACCGGCAGCCCGGACAACTGCGACGGCTCGTGGTGCACGGCGCTGCTGTGGATCATCCCGGCGCACGTCGCCGGCACCTACCACACGCCGCAGGGCGACGTGACGCTCAGGCAGAATTTCCAGGCGCTCTCCGGCACGCTGCGCGCCGAGGGCAGGACCGTGCCGCTCGAGGGCAAGGTGCTCGGCGAGGAGATCAGCTTCAGCGCCGGCGGCAAGGACTACCGCGGCCGCCTCAAGGGCAAGCAGCTCGAGCTTTCGTCTTAGGAAACGGGAATCGTCACCATCTGAGCACGCGCGGCCCGGCGAGCGCGCCGAGCGCGGCGGGAATCAGCATGCCGAGCAGGTACCAGACGCCCAGGAAGGGCGCGCCGAGCTCGGGGCAGTGCAGCGCGTAGACGGTCGCGCCGGCCGTCCCCGCGAGCAGGCCGCAGGCCGCGCCGGCGAGCCGCAGGCGAGTCGGCGCGAGCCCCTTCATCGCCCAAAGCGCGGCGACGAGCACCGGCGCGGCGAGCGCGGCGATCAGGAACGGGCAGGTGCGCCAGGTCTCGCCGTAGAAGAGCGCCGGCCAGTCGCTGCGCGCGGCGCGCGCGAGCGCCAGGCCGCCGAGCAGCCACATCGCGGCGACGATGGCGGCGATGGCGAGCGGCACGCGCGCGAGCCGCGCGCCGGGGCGCGAGAGCCGCAGCACGGCGAGCAGGCTCGCCGCGGTCAGCGCGGCCGCCCAGCCGAGCTTCGTCCAGAACATCGGCTCGCGCATCGCCTCCGCCAGATCGGGGCGCACGCCGAGCGTGAGCGCCATGAGGAGCGTCGCGGCAAAGGCGCCCCAGCCCATCGCCAGCCCGTAGCGGTAGGACGCGCCGCTCGCCGGCGCGAGCGCGCCGGTGGCCAGCATGCGCACGAGCTCGTCGGTCTTCATGGCCCCTGCCTCAGCTTCGCCGCGAGCGCCTTCAGCCCGCGGTGCACGCCCACTTTCACCGCCGACTCCGACATGCCGGTGAGCCGCGCCGTCTCGAGCACCGAGCGGCCCTCGAGCTTCATGTGCACGATCGGCAGCCGCTGGCGCTCCGGCAGCGCCTCGAGCAGGCGCGCGATGTCGCGGCGCGCTTCGGCGGCGCGATCGTCGCTCGCCTGCAGCAGGTCCGCCGCCTCGTCGAGCGCGTCGCTGCCGAGCGGCGCCTCGCCGTTGCGGCGCAGCTGGTCGACCAGCTTGTAGCGTGCGATGGCGTGCAGCCACGGCGTGAGCGGCTGGCCCGCGTCGTAGGTGTGGCGCTGGTTGTGCACGGCTAGCAGCGACTCCTGCACGATGTCCTCCACGTCGTCCGGATGCCGGGCGAGGCGCTTTCTCACGAAGGCGCGCAGGTGCGCGCCGAGCTCGCGCAGGAACGCGTGGTAGGCCGCGCCGTCGCCGGCCAGGCCGCGCACCAGCAGGTCCCTGAGCCGCTCCTCCGTGTCGCCCAATCGAGCCTTCCCTTAAGGTTCGCGCCGGCGCGCCGCCCGGTTACGCGGCGGCGAAAAATTTTCCTGTAACCGGCCGGCCGCGGCCGGCGAACTAACCCTCATGATTCCGCGAAAACTCGCCGCCCGCGCAATGGTCGCGGCGGCCTCGGCTTTCCTGACAAATCCCGTGCTCGCGGCCTGCGAGCTGGCGAGCGGCCCGAAGACCGCCGCGCTGGTCGAGCTTTATACCTCGGAGGGCTGCTCGAGCTGCCCGCCCGCCGACCGGCAGATGCGGCGGCTGCGCGAGGCGCTCGACCCGGGCGCCGAGGCGGTCGCGCTCGCGCTGCACGTCGGCTATTGGGACTACATCGGCTGGAAGGATCCGTATGCCCGGCCGGCGTTCGCCGAGCGCCAGGAGTGGCTGGTGCACGCCAACGGCCAGCGCACGCTCTATACGCCGCAGTTCTTCGTCAACGGCGCGGAGCTCCGCGCCGCGCGAGCGCCGCTGCGCGACGAGGTGCGGCGGCTCAACCTCACCCCCGCGGCCGCCGAGATCCGGTTGCACGCGGCGCTCGCCCCGAGCGGCGTGCTGCAGCTCAGCGCGCAGGCGAGCTCCACGGCGGCCGGCGCGCCGCTCGCGCTCTTCGTGGCGCTCACCGAGAGCGGCCTGGTGTCGCAAGTGGCGCGCGGCGAGAACGCCGGCGCGAGGCTCGAGCACGACCACGTGGTGCGCGAATGGATCGGCCCGGTGCGCCTCGGCGCCGGCGGCGCGCGCGTGCAGCGCGACATCCGTGTTCCCGCCGCGTGGAACCGCTCGCAGCTCGGCCTCGCCGCGTTCGTCCAGGACCAGCGCAGCGGCCGCGTGCTGCAGGCCGTGGGCGGGCACTGCATCCCCTCTTAGCGTCTTTCACCCACCAAAGGAGCTTCGCAATGATCCGCATCGCCGCCACGATCCTCGCCCTCGGCCTCGCCGGCGCCGCCGCCGGCGCCGACGACATGATGAAGAAGGACCACATGGGCATGGAGAAGAAGGATTCCATGGCAATGAAGAAGGACGCCATGGCGAAGAAGAAGCCCATGAAGAAGAAGGACGCCATGGGCATGGAGAAGAAGGACGCGATGGGAAAGTAGCGCGCCCCAGCGAGACAGCCGTCTTCTCCGGCGGCTGCTTCTGGGGCGTCGAGGCCGTCTTCGAGCACGTGAAGGGCGTGCAGAGCGCCGTCTCCGGCTATGCCGGCGGCAGCGCCGAGACCGCGCGCTACGAGATTGTCAGCTCCGGCCGCACCGGCCATGCCGAGTCGGTCGAGGTGACGTTCGATCCCGCGCAGGTGAGCTATGCGCAGCTCCTGGAGGTGTTCTTCGCCGTGGCGCACGACCCGACGCAGCTCAACCGCCAGGGGCCGGACGTCGGCACGCAGTACCGCTCGGCGATCTTCTACGCCGGCGAGGCGCAGAAGGCGGCGGCGGAGGCGGCGATCGCGGCTTCGGGCCGGCGGATCGTCACCCAGGTCGTGCCGCTCTCCGCGTTCTATCCCGCCGAGGCGTATCACCAGGACTACCTCGCGCACCATCCGGAGCAGCGCTACATCGTGGTGAACGACCTGCCGAAGCTCGCCGCCCTGCAGCGCAGCTTCCCTTCGCTCTACCGTTGATGCACCTGCGCATCGCGCGGCCGGTGAGCGACCTGCGCCGCGCGGAGGAGATGTACCGCAAGGGCCTCGGCCTCGAGCTGCTCGACCGCTTCGAGGGGCACGACGGCTTCGACGGCGTGATGCTCGGCGCGCCGGGCGGCGCGTTCCATTTCGAGTTCACGCGCTGCCGGGCCCATCCGGTGGCGCCTTCGCCGACGCCCGAGGACCTCGCGGTGTTCTATGTCCCCCGGCGCGACGAATGGCGGCGCGGCTGCGCGAACCTGCGGGCCGCCGGCTTTCGCCCGGTGGCATCGTTCAATCCCTACTGGGAGCGGCGCGGCCGCACCTTCGAGGACGCCGACGGCTACCGCGTCGTGCTCGAGAACAGCGCGCCTATTCGTACGGCCGCGTGATGATCTCGAGGAAGTGGCCGCCCGGCTCCTCGAAGTAGACCCCGCGGCCGCCGAAGTGGCGGTTGATCTCGCCCTTCTGCCGCCGCGCGGGGTCCGCCCAGTAGTCGATGCCGCTCGCGCGGAGGCGGCCGAAGATCGCGTCGAACTCGGCCTCGCTCACGAGAAACGCATAGTGCTGCGGCTCCGGCGCGTAGTCGGCATCGCAGAAGTCGAGCGTCACGCCGTTCGCCATCGCCACGGTCAGGAAGTGCGCGAAGGGCCTGGCCGGCGGCAGGCCGAAGAGCTCGGTGAGGAACACCGCCGATTTGCGCGCGTCGCGCACGTTGACGATCGTGTGGTTGAGCTGGATCGCCACGTCAGATCAGCGGAAGAAGGTTGCGCCGCCCGAGCGGCGTCAGCCTCAGCGCGCGCGATTGCGGCGCGCGCGCGAGCCAGTGCCGCGCGACGAAGTGGTCGAGGAGCGAGCTGGCGAGGCGGCCGGCGAGGTGGTGGCGCCGTTCCGACCAGTCGAGGCACGGATAGGCGAAGCGCTCGCCGCGCGCCGGCGGCGCTTCCAGGCCGATCTCTTCGAGCCAGGCGCTTCCGGCGCGGGTCAGCTCGTAGCCGTCGGCGCGGCCGACCAGGCGTTCGTGGCCGACGAGCGCCTGGTGCAGGCGCACGCCGAGCTCCCCGGCGAGGTGCCGGTAGCAGGTGCGCGCGAGCTTGAGGCTGAGATAGGGCTCGCGCTGCCACTTCTCCGCGCTGCCGGCGCGCTCGGCCACGACCGACAGCGCCTCGAGCGCGCGCGCCACGTCGCCGTCGCTCACGCGGTAATAGCGGTGCCGGCCCTGAACCTGCACGGCGATCAGGCCCTCGTCGACCAGCCTTCCGAGATGGCCGCTGGCGGTCGACGGATGCACGCCCGCCGCCCGGGCGATCTCGCCCGCCGGCCGGCTCGCGCCGTCCATGAGCGCGCCGAGCATGCGCGCTCGGGTGGGATCGCCGATCGCCGCCGCGACGCGCGCGAAGCGCGGGCCCACGGATGCCTTGTCCATGGCCGCCATCCTAGCTCCGGAGACACCGGCGATGCTTGGGTCCGCGCCAAAGCTTCCCCTAGCTTTTTTCGTGCACGGACTCGAATCCGCCGTGCATGTCGCCGTCGATCAGGATGAGATAGTCGATGATCCGCCGCACCCGGGCGTTGCCCGCCTCGTCGTCCGGGAACCTCTTCAGGTTGAGGAACGCGTTGGCGAGCATCGCCTTCACCGCGTGGTCCAGCCCCTCGATCGCCACGTCGGACAGGCGAGACTCGGTGGTGAGCATGCACACGACCGGGGTGAGCTGGTTGGTCCTGTAGGTGCGCACGAGCCGCAGCAGCTCGAACATGCGCGATTCGTCGAAGTTCACGCCGAGCACGATCATGGCGAACTCCCGCTTCTGCAGCTCGGCCTTGGCCTCCTCGACGGTGCCCGGCAGCGTCAGGTCATGGCCGGCGAGGATGCGGCGCAAGCGGTCCGCTCCTGCCACGGCGACGAGGATGCGCTTGCCGCGCAGCGGCGGCGTGCCCGCTCCTTCGGGGAGCGGCGGCAGCTTGTTCTCCGGCATATCGGCCGCAACGCAAAGCGCGTGCCCGGCTGTTCGATAATGCGCGGGCATGACACGCCGCGCGGTGATCATCGGCGGCTCGCTCGGCGGCCTCTTCGCCGCGAACCTGCTGCACGACCTCGGCTGGCAGGTCGAGGTGTTCGAGAAGGTCGGCGACGACCTCGCCTCGCGCGGCGCCGGCATCGGCACGCACGCCGAGCTCCTCGCGGTGCTCGCGCGCCTCGGCATCGCGATGGACGAGCGGCTCGGCGTGCCGGTCGGCGAGCGCGTCTGCGTCGACCGCGCCGGCCGCGTGCTCTACCGCCGCGACTGGGGCCACACCATGAGCGCCTGGGCGAACGTCTACCGGCCGCTGAAGCAGCGTTTTCCGCCTGCGCGGTATCACTTCGGCAAGAGCTTTTGCCGGATGGAGGAAAACAAGGGTCGCGTCTCGGCGTACTTCGACGACGGCTCCGTGGCGCACGGAGACCTGCTGATCGGCGCCGACGGCCTGCGCTCCACCGTGCGCGCGCAGCTCTTTCCCGGCGTGGAGCCTGCGTATGCGGGCTACGTCGCGTGGCGCGCGATGGTGGGCGACCACACGCTCCCCGGGAGGCTCGCCGCGTGGCTCGCCGACCGCTACTGGTTCGTTCTGCCGCCGGGCGAGATGATGCTCTGCTACCCGGTGCCGGCGAAGGACCCGGCGCGCAACGGGCGCGACTGGAACATCGTCTGGTACCGGCCCGTCGCCCTGCCAGTGCTGGAAGATCTTTGCACGGACGCGGGCGGGCGGCGCCACAGCCTCGCCGCGATGCCGCCGCCGCTCATCCGTGCCGACGTGATCGCGGCGCTCAAGGCGGATGCGCGCGCGCTGCTGCCGCCCGAGCTCGCCGAGCTCGTCGAGCGCTCGCAGCCCTTCTTCCAGGCGATCTTCGACGTCGAGTCGCCGCGCCTCGCAGTCGGACGCGCCGCCCTGCTCGGCGACGCCGCGTTCGTCGCTCGCCCGCATGTTGGCATGGGCGTCACCAAGGCGGCGCTCGATGCGCTTTGCCTTTCTCTGTCCCTCGAGAAAGAAAACTCCCTCGAACAGGCTCTGAAGCGCTACGACGCCCTGCGCGGCGAGTTCGGGCGGCGCTGCGTGGCGCGCGCGCGGCGGCTCGGCGCGTATATCGAGGCGCACTCGCGGCCCGACGTCGCGTGGACCGCGGCGCAGCTCGACCAGAGCCCCGAGCGCGTGCTGCACGAGACGGCCGCCTCGCTCTCCGACATTCCGGAGCTCGCTTCCCTCGAAGTCTGACCGGGGCTCACCGGGCGGTTGACGGGCGCCGCGCGGCTGCTATTATGTAACCTAATGGTTACCCATTTTCTTGCCGCCCGCTCGTGACGGAAATCTTGCATCTGATCAAAATCCGCGCCGCCCAGGACAAGGTTTACCAGGCGCTGTCCACCCCGGAAGGAATTCGCGCCTGGTGGACACGCGACGCCGCGTTGGATCCGAAGGTCGGCGGGGACGGAGAGTTCGGCTTTTATGGCCATCGCATGGTGATCCGGGTCAAGGTCGCCGAATTGGCACCGCCCAGGCACGTCGCCTGGGGCTCCGTCTCTTCGACCGGCGGCAGTTTCGACGGCACCACCATCAGCTTCGACCTGCGATCGGACGGCGGCGTCACCTCGGTGTTGTTCGCACAGCGGGGCTTCGAGGCGGCCGGCGAGAATGTCGCGAGTGCAACCACGCGCTGGGGCTTCTATCTCCTGAGCCTCAAGCGCTGCCTCGAAACCGGCAAGGGCTCCCCCAACCCCGACGATGCGGAGCTGATTCGCTGACCATGCACCGCGCCCGCGCCGACGCCGACGTGTTTCGCGCCATCGCCGATCCGACGCGGCGCAGGATTCTCGATCGCCTGCGCCAGGGCCCGGTGCCGGTCAATGCCCTCGCCGAGGGCTTCGAGCAGAGCCGACCCGCGGTCTCGAAGCACCTGCGGGTGCTGCGCGAGGCGGGCCTGGTCGCGGAGGAGCGATCGGGGCGCGAGCGCGTCTACCGCATCCAGCCCAAGCCGCTGCGAGCGGTGGTCGGATGGATCGAGGGCTATCGATCGATGTGGGAGCTGAACCTGGGCAACCTGAAGCGCTATCTGGAGAAATCATGAGCACTCAAGCGAAACGCGTCCCGCGCGCAGTCGCCGACCTCGGCGCCGGCACCATCATCGCGACGGTCGAGATCGCCGCGCCGCCGGAGCGCGTGTTCCAGGCGCTCACGAACGGCGAGGAGCTGGTCCGCTGGTGGGGATCGGACGAGCTCTACCGGACGACGCACTGGGACGTCGACCTGCGCCCCGGCGGCGGCTGGCGCGCCGAGGGAAAGGGAAGAGACGGCAAGCCTTTCAGCGTCGGCGGAACGATCCTCGAGGTCGATCCGCCGAAAAAGCTGGTCCAGACCTGGAAGGCCGACTGGGATGGCGGCAACGAGACCACGATCACCTTCCGGTTCGACGCCATCGACGGCGGCACGCGCCTCACGTTGCGCCACGAGGGATTCGCCGGCCGCCCGCAGTCCTGCGAAGACCACTCGCACGGCTGGCAGCGCGTGCTTGGCTGGCTCTCCGGGTACGCCTCGGGCGGCCGCGCGGATTCCCGGAAGTACTTCCTCTGCCGGCTGATTCCTCCGCGTCCCAGCTTTCCCTATGACATGAGCGAGAAGGAGCGCGAGGCGATGAACAGCCACGCCGCCTATTGGCAAGCGCTCGCCGCGAGCGGCACCGCGCTGGCGTTCGGCCCGGTCGGCGATCCGAAGGGCGCCTGGGGCGTCGGCATAGTCGTGGTCGACGACGAGAGCGAGCTGCGCAGCCTGCAGACCGAGGACCCCGTGATCCGCGCGGGAATCGGCATGACGTACGAAGCGCTCCCGATGCCGAGTCTCGTACTGGGCGCGTGACCTGACATCCGGGCGTCGGCCCGCGGCAACGCTTTTCGCTATGAAAATGGCAGTTCGCACTACAGCCGCCGGGCGCACCGCGGCGCTACCATGCGCGGCCGATGCGAGAAAGCTTTTCCGCGAACACTTCGTGGCGCGAGCTGCTTTGTGCGCCGCCCGCAGCGGCGCACGTGCTGCAGCTCTACGACAACGAGGACTTCCTGGTCGGCGCCGTGGCGCACTTCGCCGCCGAGGGGCTGAAGAACGGCGAGGCGGTCCTGCTCAGCAGCACGCCCGAGCACGGCGCGCGCATCCGCAACGCGATCGAGTCGGCCGGCGTCGACGCCGCGGCCGCCGCGCGCAACGGCCAGCTCTCGCTCGGCGACGTGCAGGAGCAGCTCTCGCTCGTCATGGCCGGGCATTCGCTCGACGCGCGGCGCTTCCGGACGCTCTGCACCGGCCCGCTCGAGCGGCTGCGCGCCGAGGAGCGCTTCGCCGGCGTGCGCTGGTGGAGCGAGATCACGACGACGCTCGCCGGCCGGGACGAGCGCGGCGCCGGCCTCGCCGCCGAGCGGCTCGCCGACGCGGCGGCGAAAACGCACGGCGCGACCGTGTTCTGCTCGTACCCGTGCGACCGCTACGACGCGCGCGGCTACGGCGAGGGGCTGAAGGAGCTCTGCTGCGTGCACAGCCACGTCATTCCCGCCGAGGACTACGTGCGCCACCGCCTGGCAGTGAACCGCGCCGTCGCCGAGGTGGTCGGCGAGCTCAAGGGCTCGGTGCTGCAGTCGCTCGCCTCGTGGCACGGGCTCACCTGCAGCCTGCCGTCCTCGCAGGCGCTGCTCTTCTGGCTGCGCGAGGCGATGCCCGAGCGCTTCGAGGCCGTGCTCGAGCGCGCGCGCCGCTACCATAGCCCCGACGACGGGCTTTCCTAGCCATCCGGCTTAGCATCCGGGGATGCGCAAACGCTCCCCGGCAAACTCCGGCACGCTCGTCGTCCTCGAGCACGCCTCCGAGATCCTCAAGGACAACCCGCTCGGCGATCCGCACGTCCGCAAGGTGGCGGTCTGGCTGCCGCCCGAGTACGAGCGCGACGGTGGCCGCCGCTTTCCGGTGCTCTACGACCTCGTCGGCTTCACCGGCTCGGGGCTGTCGCATGTCGGCTGGAAGGCGTTCGGCGACAACGTGCCGGAGCGCGCCGCGCGCCTCGCGCGCGAGGGCAAGATGGGGCCGGCGATCTTCGTCTTTCCCGACTGCTTCACCTCGCTCGGCGGCAACCAGTACGTGAACTCGCCGGCGATCGGCGACTACGCCGATTACCTGACGCGCGAGATCATCCCTTTCGTCGACCGCGAGTTCCGCACCCTCGCCTCGCGCGAGCACCGCGGCTGCTTCGGCAAGTCCTCGGGCGGCTACGGCGCCATCCTGCACGGCATGAAGTACGCGAAATACTGGGGCGCGATCGCCGACCACTCGGGCGATGCGTACTTCGACTTCGTCTACTGGCACGACTGGCCGAACACGCTGAACGAGCTGGCGAAGCACCGCCAGCCGCGGCGCAGGGCCGGCGCCTACGACGCGCTGCGCGAGTCGCGCCGCAAGGGGCTCGCGGAAGGCCGGGACGACGGGCGCATCGCGCGGTTCCTCAAGAGCGTCTGGGGCCGGGAGAAGCTCTCGGGCGGCGAGACGCACGCCATCATGAACCTCTGCATGGCGGCGACCTACGATCCCGACCCGCGCGCGCCGAACCGCTTCCGCGTGCCGTTCAACCTGGAGACCGGCGAGCTGATCCCCGAGCGGTGGCGGAGCTGGCAGCGCCACGATCCGATCAACCTGGTTTCGAGATACAGGAACGCGTTGAGAACGCTACGCGGCATCTACATCGACTGCGGCTGGCGCGACCAGTACCACATCCACTACGGCTCGCGCATTCTCTCCAGGAGATTGTCCGAGGAAAAAATACCGCACGTGTACGAGGAGTTCGACGACAACCACTCCGACATCGACTATCGGATGGACGTCAGCCTCCCTTTTCTTTACCGGGCGCTAAGACCTTAGGACCCGTCCGGCACTGGCACCGGTGAGCGCGCCGTCGCGCCAGGTGATCTCGCCGTTGACGATCGTCATGTCGATGCCGCGCGAGCGCATCACCATGCGCTTGCCGCCGCCCGGGAGGTCGTACTGGCGCTCGGGACGGCCGGCGGAGCCGACGGTCTTGGGATCGAAGACCACGAGGTCCGCGGCGAGGCCGGGCTGCACCCGGCCGCGGTCGCGGATGCCGAAGAAGTCGGCCGGGTCGGAAGTCATGCGCCGCACCGCCTCTTCCAGCGTGAGCGCGCCTCTCTCGCGCACCCAGGTGCCGAGCACGAAGGTCGGGTAGCCCGCGTCGCACAGCATGTCGAGGTGCGCGCCGCCGTCGCCCAGGCCGAGCAGCATGTCCTTGTTGTTGAGGATCTCGGTCATGCGGTCGACGCGCGTGTTGAACGACTGCAGGGTGAACTCGACCCCCAGGTCGTCCTCGAGCGTGACGTCGAGCAGCGCGTCGACGCCGTCCACCCGGCGCTCGGCCGCGATGTCGGCGATGGATCTCCCCTCATATTTTTTCAAAGCGGGAGAAACCACCTCATGGACGGTGATCCTCTCCCAGTTGCCGATCGAGGCCGGGCGCTTCAGGTCCTCGCGGAACGCGGCGCGGAACGCCGGGTCGCGGTAGACCGCCGCCTGCGCCTCCTTCGACTTGTCCTCGAAGACGCGCTTCCACGACGGGAAGGCGGCGAAGGAGAACGGGCTCCTCATGTTCACCTCGCGCGTCAGCGGCAGCGGCGAGGTCTGCGGCCGCGCGCCGCGCGCGATCATCGGCGCCGCCCGGACGAGCGAGGTGCGCACCGCCTCGGAGATGTCGTCGCGGTCGAACATGGCGATGAAGGTGATCGGCCGGCCGCTCTCGGCGAGCATGAAGTCGAGCAGCTCGAGCTCCGCGTCGTCCATGACCCCGAGCTGCTTGGTCATGGCGATCTCGATCGCGCCCTTCCCCCGCTCGCGCAGCGCGTTGCAATAGGCCTTCAGCTCCTCGCGGCTCGCGTTGCGGCAGGCGAGCGGGCGGCCCTGGTAGCCGAGGTGCTGGTTGAGCAGCGTGCTGGAGAAGCCGAAGGCGCCGGCATCCACTGCTTCACCCAACAGACCCGCAATCTGCGCAGTTTCTCTTTCGTTTGCGGCGCGTTCGAGCGAAGCCTCGCCCATCACGTAATGGCGCAGCGGCGTGAGCGGCGCGAGGAAGGCGAGGTTGAGCGCCGACTTGCGGCGCACCGCGGCGTCCAGGTACTGCGGGAAGGTCTCCCAGTCCCAGGTGATGCCCGCGGAGAGCACCTCGAAGGGAATCGCCTCGACGTTCACCAGGTCGCGCATGGCGATCTCGCGCGCCTGCGGGCGGCAGGGCGCGATGCCGACGCCGCAGTTGCCCATCACCACCGTGGTGACGCCGTGCCAGCTCGACGGCGTGATCGCGCCGTCCCAGCAGATCTGCGCGTCGTAGTGCGTGTGCGGGTCGATGAAGCCCGGGGCGACCACATGCCCGTCGATTTCCACCACCTGTCTTGCGCCATCGGAAATCTCGCCTACGGCGGCGATGCGCCCGTTGGCGATCGCCACGTCGGCGCGCCGCGCCGGCGCGCCGCTGCCGTCGACCAGGGTGCCGCCGCGGATCAGGAGATCGTGCGCCATCGCGCAATCATATTTAAGATTCGCCACGCCATGAAGAAACTGTTCGTCTTCGCGCTCGGTCTTTTGGCCGGCTGCCAGTCCACCGACGCCAACAAGGTGCTCTCGGCGGTGAGGAGCCCGTCGGCCAGGACCCTCGGCAGCCTCGCCAGCGCGAGCGACCGCGACGCGGCGCTGCGCAAGCTGATCGAGCAGCGGCGCGCCGCCTACGAGCGCGACCCGCGCGCCATCCTTTCCGACGTGCAGGGGCTGCAGCGCGACTACCAGCGGCTCGCTTCGGCGCTCTTCGGAAAAGCGGCCGGCTCGTGGGGCAAGAAGGAGGCGCGCCTGCCGACGCGCACCCGTTACGTGAAGTACACGCAGAACTACAAGAGCCGCGCGATCGTCGACTTCGACGCGGGCGAGATCACCGTCGAGACGGTGGACGAGAAGGACCCGCGCGCCAGCCTGAAGAGCGCGATCGTCACGACGCTGCTCACGCCGGACGATCCGCGCGCGGTCGACCTGTTCAGCGACAAGCCGATCGAGCTCACGAGCGCGCGCGAGCCCTACCTGCTCGGCCTCGTGCAGGACGCGAAGGGCAAGCCGATCGCGACGCCCGGCCAGGCCGAGGCCTTCGCCGACCAGGCGCTCGCAAAGGCCGGCACGCGCAAGGTGACGCTGGAGAAAGGCACCCGGAGCGCGCTCTTCACGACCCTCCGCATGGTGCCGAACTTCGCCAACAAGCAGGCCGAGAAATACCGGCCGCTCGTCGAGAAGCACGCCGCGCGCTACAAGGTGAGCCCGAGCCTCGTCTACGCGATCATCCGCACCGAGAGCAACTTCAACCCGTTCGCCGTCAGCTCGGCGCCGGCCTACGGGATGATGCAGCTCGTGCCGGCGAGCGGCGGGCGCGAGGCCTACCGCGCCGCCCGCGGCCGCGACGAGATGCCGTCGCGCGACTTCCTCTTCGACGCCGGCAACAACATCGAGCTCGGCACCGCCTACCTGAACGTGCTCTTCGACCGGCAGCTCGACTACGTCACCAACCCGGTGTCGCGCGAATACTGCGTCATCTCCGCCTACAACACCGGGCCGGGCAACGTGCTGCGCGCCTTCTCGCCGGACCGCGTCGCCGCGGTGAATGCCATCAACGCCCTCGAGCCGCCCGGGGTCTACGAGCGCCTGCGCACCCGGCTGCCGTACGAGGAGACGCGCGCCTACCTCGTGAAGGTGGTCGGCTTCCGGCGCCAGTTCCTCAGCTACGGCAACTAGGCTTACTGGACCGGCGTGAAATAGAAGTAGACGTCGATGCACGCGCCGCCGTACGAGGCGTGCCCGAAGATCGCCCAGAGCAGGAACGCCGCATTGAGCAGCACGCCGATCAGCAGCAGCGGATGCTTGCCCGCGCGCAGCAGCGCACGCCCGCCCGAGGCGAGGCCGATCACCGCGACCATCGCGCCGAGCCACAGCGAATACATGTAGTTGCCGGCGCCGGCGAGCGTCGAGGAAAGCATGAAGCCGCACACCGCCGGCATCTGCAGCCAGGCCAGCACGCCGAAGATCAGCGACACCGCGGCGACGAAGCCGGTCATGTGCGCAGCGGCGGCATCGGCAGGCCCTCGCG
>Ga0310810_10002284_pt1 | contig 20522 bp, 17 predicted proteins | sample NCmetagenome_FD_207641 | JGI IMG/M metagenome (GOLD analysis project Ga0310810, IMG submission 207641) | Soil microbial communities from experimental microcosm in Duke University, North Carolina, United States - NC | ecosystem: Engineered > Artificial ecosystem > Soil microcosm > Unclassified ...
CGGACGTTCAGCAACTACACGATGACGTACGATGCCGACGGCAACATGCTGACGCGCACTGTGTCGGGGGTGATGACGTGACCCCCAACTCGGGTCCAGGAATTACGGCAGTCCGGTGGGTGGGGTGAAGGAAGGTGTAGCGTCCTGCAGGGCCATCGCAAACTCGGTGGGGGTTCGATCGGCGAGGCCGCTGTGCGGTCGAGCGACGTTGTAGTCGACGCGCCACGCCTCAATCGTCTCGCGCGCATCGGCCAAGCTCACGAACCAGTTCTCGTTCAAGCACTCATCGCGGAGCCGCCCGTTGAAGCTCTCCGCATAGGCGTTCTGCACCGGCTTGCCGCGCTCGATGAAGTCGAGCACGACCCCCTGGCTCGCCGCCCACTGATCCAGCACCGTCCCAGCGAACTCCGGCCCGTTGTCGCAGCAGATCGCCGTCGGCCGCCCGCGCGTGCGCGCCAGGGCATCCAACACGCGGACGACGCGCTCGCCCGGCAGCGCGAAGTCCACCTCGATGACCGGGCACTCCCGCGTGAAGTCATCGACCAGCGTCAGGGCGCGGAACTTCCGCCCATTCCCGAGCGCATCCGTCACGAAGTCCATGCTCCAGCGCTCGTTCGCGCGCGTGGGCACGGGCCTCGGCGTGCGGGGCACCGCGACGCGCTTGCGCTTCCGGCGCCGCACCGCGAGCCCTTCCTCGCGATAGAGGCGCTGCACGAGCTTGCGATTGACGACGTGGCCCTCGCGACGCAGCAGGACATACAGCCGCCGATAGCCCCACCGCGGCCGCAGGGTGGCGAGCGTGTGCAGCCGTGCCCGGAGCTCCGCGCGATTGGGGCGGCGCGCTGGGTAGCGCTGGCTCGTACGCGCGAACCCGGTGAAGCGACAGGCGCGGCGCTCCGAGATCCCGGCGGTCGTCATCGCCAGTGTGACCGCCGTCCGCCGCTGCTCGGGGGTCACCACTTTTTTCCCAGCAGGTCTTTCACCACACTCAGGTTCAGCGCCTGATCGGCCACCAGGCGCTTGAGCTGCCGGTTCTCCTCCTCGAGCGCCTTGAGGCGTTTGGCCTCGCTCAGCTGGAGCCCACCGTACTTTCGCTTCCAGCGATGGAACGTGGTCTCGGTGATGCCGTGCCGTCGGCACAACTCCACGATCTTCGCACCGGCCTCGTGCTCGTGCAGCACCCCGATGATCTGGGCTTCCGAGAATCGACTCTTGCGCATCAGTCCTCTCCGGGTCGAGGACTGCCATAATACCTGGATCAGCTCCCGGGGGTCACGTCAAACACACCACGCACCAACACACCGCTCGATCGCTCCCCATTCCCGCTCCCCGCGGCGAGATTGCGAATGACTCATTGACGCGGGAGGAGACGAAGTGACGAATGCGACTTCCACGGGGAGACGGATCGACTATCGCAGGGTAGCGCCCGATGGGACGGGCGCCGTGCGGGCGCTCGAGCAGTACGTCCGCGGGTGCGGGCTGGAGAAGCCGCTGCTCGAGCTGGTGAAGCTGTGCGCGTCGTACATGAACGGCTGCGCGTACTGCGTCGACATGCACACCAAGGATGCGCGCGCCGAGGGAGAGACCGAGCAGCGGCTGTACGCGGTGCCGGTGTGGCGCGAGACGCCGTTCTACACGCCGCGGGAGCGCGCCGCGCTGGCGTGGACCGAAGCGGTCACGGCGCTCGGCCGCGACGGCGTCCCCGAGCAGCTCTTCGACGAGACACGCGAGCACTTCAGCGAGCGCGAGCTCGCCGATCTGACGTATGCGGTGATCGTCATCAACTGCTGGAACCGTCTCTCGATCGCGCTCGGCTCCGACGTCGGCAGCTACCAGCCGCCGTCGTCGCGCGCCTAGCCTGCGGTCGTTCCGACCGGAGGGCCGAAGGCCCAAGGCTGCCGTCATTCCGAGCGGAGGGCCGAAGGCCCAAGGCTGCCGTCATTCCGAGCGGAGGGCCGAAGGCCCAAGGCTGCCGTCATTCCGAGCGGAGGGCCGAAGGCCCGTAGTCGAGGAATCGCGATCGTCTCGGTGGAGGGCCTCTCTACCGGGAGACGCGCGATTCCTCGACTGCGCGCGCGCTCCGCACGCGCTTCGCTCGGCATGACGGGGTTGCACTCGCTTCCAAGGACTGAGCGCTGCTCGCGCCCGTGAATCCCTGCTACCAGATCCGCACCCGTTCCGCGGGTTTCACGTAGAGCTTGTCACCAGGCTCGAGCCCGAACGCGCGCTCGAAGGCGTCGCTGTTCGAGACGGGAACGTTGGTGCGATACTCGTCCGGGGAGTGCGGGTCGGTGAGCAGCTGCTGGCGCAGGGCGGCCTCGCGCGTGTTCGAGCGCCACGCCTGCGCGTAGCCCATGAAGAAGCGCTGATCGCCGGTGAAGCCGTCGATGACCGGCGCCATCTTCCCGCGCAGGGAGAGGTGGTACGCGCGGTACGCCTGCGCGAGGCCGCTCAGGTCGCCGATGTTCTCGCCCATCGTGAGCCTGCCGTTCACGTGCGCGCCGTCGTACGGCGAGAGTGCGTCGTACTGCGCGCCGAGCCGGGTCGCACGCTCCTCGAATGCCTTCGCGTCCGCCGGCGTCCACCAGTCGCGGAGGTTCCCCGCGCCGTCCGCCTTGCGTCCCTGGTCGTCGAACGCGTGGCCGATCTCGTGGCCGATCACCGCGCCGATCGCGCCGTAGTTCACGGCGTCGTCCGCGGCGAGGTCGAAGAAGGGCGGCTGCAGGATCGCGGCCGGGAAGACGATCTCGTTGTTCGTCGACAGGTAGTACGCGTTCACCGTCTGCGGCGTCATCGCCCAGCGCGCGCGATCCACCGGCTTGCCGAGCTGGTTCACCATGTCCTGGAACGCCCACGCGCGCGCCCGCATCACGTTGCCGATCAGATCGTCGCGCCGGACCTCGACCGCGTCGTAATCGCGCCACTCGTCGGGATAGCCGATCTTCACCGACAACTTCGCGAGCTTCTCCTGGGCGCGCGCCTTGGTCTCCGGCGTCATCCACTCGAGGCTGTCGATCCCGATGCGGTACGCGTCGCGCAGGTTCCGGATCAACTCGTCCATGCGCGCCTTCGCTTCCGGCTTGAAGTTCCGGGCGACGTACAGCTTTCCGGCCGCCTCGCCGAGCGCGCCGTCGACCTCCTGCACGCCGCGCTTCCAGCGCGCGCGGAGCACCTGCTGGCCGTTGAGCACCGTGCCGCGGAAGTGGAAGCGTGCGTCGACGAACGGCGACGACAGCTCGTACGCATAGGAGTCGAGCAGCTTGCTCGCGAGGTACTCGCGCCAGGTCGCGATCGGCGTGGACGCGACGAGCGAATCGACCGCACTCATGTAGTCCGGCTCCTGGACGATGATCTCGCGCGCCGCGCCGACGCCGAGCGAATCCAGGTAGACGGTCCACGCGAAGTGCGGTGCGCTCGCCGCGAGCTGCGCCACCGTCATCCGGTTGTAGGTCAGGTTCGGATCGCGGGTGCGCGTGCGCTCCCACTGCCTGCCCGCCAGCGCGGTCTCGAGCGCGAGCACGCGCTCGGCGGCCCCTGCCGGATCCGGCAGCTCGGCGAGCGTGAACAGCCGCGCGGTGTAGGCGACGTATTCGCGGCGGACGGAGTCCATGCGCGCGCCGGACTTCAGATAGTAGTCGCGGTCGGGGAGCCCGAGCCCCGACTGTCCCGCGTAGACGGCGTTGGCCGCCGAGTTCTTCTGGTCGGAGCCGACGCCGACGGCGATCGCCCGCGCCACACCGAGTCGCGCGAGATGCGCGAAGACCGCGGGAAGATCCGAGGCCGAGGTGATCGACGCGATGCGCGCGAGCTCGGCGCGCAGCGGGGCGACGCCGAGCGACTCGACGCGGGCGGAGTCGAGGAAGCTCGCGTAGTAGTCGCCGACCTTCCGCTCCTCGGAGCCGGCGGGGGCGTTCGACCGTGCGGCGTCTTCGAGCACGGCGCGCATGGCGTCGCGACTGCGCTCGGCGAGCTCGTCGAAGGAGCCCCAGCGAGCGGCGTCATCGGGGATCGGGGTGCGCCGGATCCACCCGCCGTTCACGAAGCGGAAGAAGTCGTCCTGCGGGCGGACGGATCGGTCGAACGCCGTGGTGTCGATGCCGAGGGTGCGAGGCGCCTGGGCGGCGGCGGGGATCGCCAGGGCGAGGAGGGGCGCCGCGAGGGCGAGGAGGAGGAGCGGGCGCGTCCGGCGGACAAGCGACGTCATGTATGACCTACGCTACGGAGGATCGTCCGAAATGTGGCGGCAGGTGGCCCGCGGCCAGCCCTTTGCGGCTGGTCGCCGTGCACGATGAGGTACCATTGTCCGCCATCATTGTTGCGCGCGTCGACCGGCGTGGGCAACGCTGAAGATCAGGCACCTACCAGCCCCTTGGAGAAAGGAATGAAGAATCGGACCACGTTGCTGTTCTCGCTCGCGGCCGCCGCCACGCTCGCGATGCCCGTCGTGGCGCGCGCGCAGGTATCGAACCCTCTGAAGTTCACCGTCTTCGGCGGCGTCGCGCTGCCGGTCGGTGACACCGGGGACGGTGTGAACACCGGCTACGACGTTGGCGGCGCGGTGGATTATCACGTTCCGCTCAGCCCGCTGGGCATCCGCGGCGAACTGACGTACGCGAGCTTCGGCGCGAAAGACACCGGCGGCGCGGACGACGCGGATCTGTCGGACCTCGGCATCAACGCGAACGTCGTGCTGCGCATGCCGAACCCGGGCAGCCCGGTGCATCCGTACCTGACCGCCGGTCCGAGCTACGGCCGCATCAAGGTGTCCGCGAGCTCGGGTGCTGTCGACGTCTCCGCCTCGGAGAACCACTTCGGCTTCAACGTCGGCGGCGGGATCGACTTCGCTCTCGGCGGCCTCGGCACGCGCCTCGACGCGCGCTACCGCCGCATCTCCGTGAACGGCGGCTCGATCCAGTACATCCCGATCACGTTCGGGATCACGTTCTAGACAGCAGTGCGTTAGTGCGTCGGTGTGTCAGTGCGCTGGTGACGGCCCCGGGAGGCTTCTGCTTCCCGGGGCCGTCGCCGTTACCGACACACCGACACACCAATACACCAACACACCGACTACTGCTGCTTTACCAGAACGACCTTGCTCGAGAACGACTGGCCGCCGACGTCGACCTTGCGGTCGATGGTGAGCGACTTGCCACCGTCGCCGAGTGACCACTTCTCGACCGAGTGCGCATCGTTGTCGCCGAACTTCATGGAGCTCGTGAGCACGGGCGACGGGCCCTCCCAGCTGACGACGGTGGAGATGTCGACCGGGTTCCCGCCGAAGTTGAGCTGATTCGTCGACGTCGTGCCGTCGAGCGCGTACTTGAGCGACGCGGTGGACTGCCCCATCTGATTGGTCTGGTCGCGATCGACCGTGATGCCGTTCGCCGTCTGCGCGATCTTGAGCGTCATCTGCGTCGGCACCATCTGTCCCTTCTCCGTGCGTGCGGTGTCGAGCACCCAGGTGCCGGAAAAGTCGGAGCGAGCGGCCGACGTGCCGGCGGCGGGAGCGGGAGCGACTTTCGTCGTCTGCGCGCGGGACGCGACGGCGGGGGTCGCCACGAGCATGGAGAGGAGCAGTGTGGCGGAGAGGGTGCGCATGTGCGGTTCGGAAGGGTGACGGATCGGCCGCGCGCGGTCGCGCGCGGGGGCGAGGAAGATGCGCGGAGGGCTCACGCCGGGCAAACGTCGTCTCGCGCGTGGCGCGTCGTCATTCCGAGCGGAGCGCGTGCGCAACGCGCGCTGCCCACCCGATCGTCATTCCGAGCGCAGCGTGAGCAGCACGAGCATTCCACCCGATCGTCATTCCGAGCGCAGCGTGAGCAGCACGAGCATTCCACCCGATCGTCATTCCGAGCGCAGCGTGAGCAGCACGAGCATTCCACCCGATCGTCATTCCGAGCGCAGCGAGCACGCAGTGCTCGCGCAGTCGAGGAATCCCGATCGGCCCGATCGAGCGGCCCCTCTATCCGGACGATCGCGATTCCTCGACTCGCTGCGCTCGCTCGGAATGACCGGGGCGACGGCGCTCGCTCGGAATGACCGGGGCGACGGCGCTCGCTCGGAATGACCGGGGCGACGGCGCTCGCTCGGAATGACGGAGTGGGAACGCGCTCGTTACGCGCCGCGCGCTGGCGAGTCCGTGCTCCGTCGCTCGCCCCTCCGCGTCCCAACCGCTGTAGCGGACTCGACTTATGTGACGTGTGATCGACGTCACTGACAGACTGTGCGCCACTTCAGTGCGCGCGGTGGGACGGAGTGGCACATTCGGCGCCCCTCTCCCAGCACCGCGCAGGATGATCCTCCCTCCGCCGCGCGGATATCCCGACACCAGCTCCCCCGTCCCATGAAGATGTCCCGTCTCGCGTCGTTCTCGACGCTCTCCGCGCTCGCGCTCGCCGCGTGCGGCCCGAACCAGGAGCACATCCGCGCCGACAGCACGGCCGCGGTGGCCGCCGCCGAGCAGACCCAGCTCGCCACCCAGCTCGCCGCGCAGAAGGACTCGCTCACGCGCGTCGTCCTTCAGGCCGACGACTTCATCAGCCGCATCGACAGCAGCATGTCGCGCGTCCGCGGCCTCCCGAAGGGAAAGCGCTCCGACAAGACGCTCGATCCTCTCGCGCGCCAGGTCGAGAACCGCCGCGTCGTGATGGAGCGCGTCGACGCGCTCGTGAAGCGCGCGCAGACCACGGCCGCGCAGCTCGCGAAGGCGAACAAGTCCAACAAGGCGCTCCTCGCGCAGATCGCGGCCGACTCGGCGATGATCGCGGACCTGAACGCGACGATCCAGCGCCAGACGCTGGAGATCGCCGGCCTATCGTCGCGGATCGACAGCCTCAAGACGGCGGGTGAGCAGCTCGCGTCGACGCTCGCCAACGTCGAGACGGACAACGCGAAGGTCTACTACGTCGTCGGCCGCGAGGACGAGCTCGTGAAGCGCGGCGTGATCGTCCGCGAGGGCGGCGCCAACCTGCTGCTCGCGCATCCGGGCCGCACGCTCCAGATCGCGCGCACGATCCCGACCGACGCGTTCACGACGGTCGATTCGCGCGAGATCAAGGTGATCCCGATGCCCGACAGCACGCGCCACTACCGCATCGTGTCGCGTCAGAGCCTCGACAACGCCGACGTGCAGGAGCGGAAGAAGAACACCTTCCGCGGCAACCTGAAGATCGCCGACGCGACGCGCTTCTGGGCGCCGTCGAAGTACCTCGTGGTCGTCGAGCAATAGGCGAACGGCAACTGCGAGCAGGAAGTAGCGAGTAGCGAGTACTCCGTAGCGGGACTCGCTCGACGTCACCGAACGAAGCCGGCCCGTGGTGAGCACTCACCCACGGGCCGGCTTGTTTCTGCGCCCCTCGAATGGCGCCCCGCTGGGGCGGCCGGTACATTCGGGATCCCGGTCGAGCTCCACCAGTCGCTGTCGCATCGCAGATGAGGACGATCCTGGTCGTCGACGATTCCCAGACCATGCGTCGCATGATCATGGCCTCACTGCGCGAGCTCGGCGACGTGCGCTTCGACGAGGCGTCGAGCGGGCTCGAGGCGATCGAGCGATTGGCGGTCGCCCCGATCGATCTCGTGCTGCTCGACCTCAACATGCCCGACGTGCACGGGATCGAGGTCCTGCGCTTCGTCCGGTCGCACGAGCGCTTCCGCGAGCTGCCGGTGGTCGTGCTCACGACCCGTGGCGACGACGAGAGCCGCGACGCCGCGCTCGGCGAGGGCGCGACGCGCTACCTCACGAAGCCCTTCCAGCCGGCGACGCTCGCGCCGGAGATCCGCGCGCTGCTGGACGCGGGGTAACGTGGACGAGCAGCGCGGCGCGTTCTTCGAGCAGTTCATCGAGGATTACTTCTCCGAGTGCGACGAGCACCTGGCGACCGCGCGCCGCGTGCTCCTCGCGCTCGAGGGCGCGACGCCGGGCGCGTCGTGGCATCCCGCGCTGCGGGAGCTCCAGCGCAGCCTGCACACGCTGAAGGGACTCTCCGGAATGGTCGAGGACGTGGCCACGGAGCGCGTGGCCCACGCACTCGAGGATTCGCTGCGCGGCGTGGAGGCCGCCCCGGCGCTCGCCGGCTCCGGACTGCTCGACGACCTGTTCGCCGGCGTCGACACGCTCGAGCGCTGCGTCGCGGCACACCGCGCGGGCGCGGCGCCTCCGCCGGTCGACGAGCTCATCGCGATGCTCTCGCGCCACGCGGGCAGCCGCGAACAGGACCGGGGCACGCGCGCGCCGGAGACGGCACGAGATCGTCGCCCGTCCGATGCGCGCTCGGCGACCGGCGCGGTGATCCACCTCTTCGAGTTCGTGCCGAGCGCGGAGCTCACGGCACGCGGCATCGGCGTGGACACCATCCGCGCGCGCCTTCGAGCGCTCGGCACCATGCTCGACGCGAAGCCGCGCGTCGTGGCGGGCGGCGTCGCGTTCGACTTCCGGGTCGCCGTGGCCGGCGGCCTGCGCCCCGACGACGCGTGGCTGGACGACGGTCTGCGCTGGACGATCGAAGGCGTGATCCCCGCCGACGCCGAGCGCGGCACAGACGCGAGCGCGAGCTCCGACGCCACCGCGATGTCGCCGACCGGGGGGAGTGGCGCCGGCGTCGTGCGCGTGGAGCTCGGCCGCCTCGACGACGTGATGCGGCTCGTCGGCGACCTGGTGGTGAGCCGTGGTCGGCTCGGCGAGGCGGCCGACCGCGGCGCCACGCTCGAGCCGTCGGCGCTGCTCGACCTGATCGCGGAGATCGACGCGGCGATGGAGCGCCAGCTCCGTCACCTGCGAGAAGGGGTGATGCGGATCCGGCTCGTCCCGGTGGGGGAGGTGTTCGAGCGCCTGCGCTTCGCGGCACGCGACTCGATCCGCGAATCGGGCAAGCGGGTGGGCCTGGTATTCCACGGACAGTCGACCGAGATCGACAAGGTGATCGTCGACCGGATGCTGGAGCCGCTGCTGCACCTCGTGCGCAACGCGGTGAGCCACGGGATCGAGCGTCCGGACGAGCGGCGGGAGCGTGGCAAGCCCGAGGAAGGGACGTTGACGCTCCGCGCGAGCGCATCGGGGGATCGCATCCGCCTGCGCGTGGAGGACGACGGCGCCGGCATCGACGTGGAGCGGGTCGCGCGTCGCGCTCGAGAGCGCGGGCTGCTCGCCGCGGACGAGGCGCTCACCGCCGACGGGCTGCTCGACGTGCTCTGCGCGCCGGGATTCTCCACGCGCGACGAGGCCGACCGGACGAGCGGCCGCGGCGTCGGGATGGACGTCGTGCGCGCCGCCGTGCGCGCGCTGGCGGGCGAGCTGACCGTGGAGACCGCATCCGGCGCGGGGACGGCGTTCACGATCGACCTCCCGCTGTCGCTCATGATCGTCGATGCGCTCCTCGTGGACGTGTCCGGCCAGCAGATGGCGGTGCCGCAGCCGGCGCTGCGCGAGATCGTGCAGATCGCGTCGTCGTCGGTGGTGAGCTTCGAGAACAACGACGCCGTGTCCTATCGCGACGGCGTGCTGCCGATCGTCCACCTCGCGCCGTTGTTCGGCTTTCCCGACTCGCGGCCGGAGCGCTGCTATCTCCTCGTCGTCGGAAGCGACGCCGCGCCGATCGGGCTGCGCGTCGACCGGTTGATCGGGTTGCGCGAGATCGTCGTGCATCCTGTGGCGGACCGGCTCGTGGCGATGCCCGGGATCTCGGGAGCGACGGATCTCGGCAATGGCCGCGTCAGCCTCATTCTCGACGTCGCCGCCGTGCTGCGGCTCGCCGAGGCGCAGCGCGACGCGCGCACCTCGGCGCGGCTCACGCGTCCTCCCGCGCCGCCCCCGCCTCACTCCGCACTCGGTGCATCCCGATGACGCAGTCGACGACCGACGGCGAGAGCTACGTCCTGTTCGAGCTCGCGAGCGCGACGTACGCGATCCCCAGCCGGATGATCCAGCAACTGGAGATGGTCGGCGAGCCGACGCCGGTGCCGAACGCACCCGGGTTCGTCGACGGCGTGGTCTCGGTGCGCGGCCAGGTGATCCCCGCAGTCGACCTGCGGGCGCGGTTCGGCTTCCCGCGCGTTGCGCACGACCTGCGGAGCCGGCTCGTGATCGTGCGCGCCGAGGGACGCACGGTGGGACTGATCGTGGACAGCGCGCGGGAGTTCGCCAGCATCCCGCCCGAGGCGGTCAAGCCGCTCCCCGAAGGGATCGGGGGAACGACGGGACGATATCTGCGCGGCGTGGCGCATCAGGGGGAGCGGCTGCTCCTCGTGGTGGATCTGCACGAGCTGCTCGAGACCGAAGACCAGCCGGTCGACGCCCCCGCGGCGCGGACCGGTTCCTTGACGTGACCGGGGAGGACCGAGACATGGCATTCTGGACGCGCGGCGGCGATCGCCACGAGAATGGAGCGAACGGCGCCAACGGGGCGCGGCAGACGGTTGCGGCGCAGCCGCGGGGCGACGGCGCGCTGCGCGCGGCGGCCGCGCTCGCGGAGACGAACGAGGCGCAGAGCCGGATCCTCGACGGCACGCTCGCCGGCACGACGGAGATCGTGCACTCGCTGCGCGAGACGGCGATGCAGGCCGAGTCGATCGCGACGTCGGGAGAGGAGCTGGCGTCGTCGGCCAACGAGCTCGCCGCGTCGATCGGCGAGATGACGGCCGGCGCGGCGGCGCTGGCGACGTCGGTCGCGGAGACGGGCGCGTCGGCGGAGGAGACGAGCCGGTCGGTCGCCGCGGTCGCCGCGACGGCGGCCGAGATGTCGACCGCGGCCACGACCGTGGCCGGCAGCATGCTGGAGATGTCGGCGTCGATCGGGCGCGTGAGCGACGACACGGACGCGCTGGCGACGTCGGTGACGCAGATGGCATCCGCGACCGAGGAGACCGCCCGCTCCATCGAAGGAGTGCGCAGCAACGCGGACGACCTCGCGGCGGCGGCGGAGCAGACGTCGCGCACGGTGGCGGCGCTCGCGACGTCGACCGAGCAGATCGGCGCGAGTGCGGAGAACATGGCGGGGCTCGCCGAGGAAGTGGCGACCTCCGTGGAGGAGACGGCGCGCTCCGTCGAAGGCGTGGCGCGGAACGCCGAGTCGATCACGCGGGCGGTGGAGAGCGTCGGCGCGAGCGCGACGCAGCTCGACCGTTCGATGCGAAGCGTGGCGCAGCTCACGAGCGACGCGTCGGAGATCTCCCGCCGCGCGACGCGCGACGCGGAGGAGGGAGGGAGCGCGGTGCAGCGCTCGCTCGAGGGCCTCGGACGGGTGCGCTCGTCCATGGCGGAATCGGCGTCGGTCGTGAAGGAGGTCGGACGCCGCGCCGGAGAGATCAGCGGCATCGTCGACACGATCAACCTGATCGCCGAGCGGACCAACCTGCTCTCCATCAACGCCTCGATCGAAGCGGCGCGGGCGGGGGACGCGGGGCGCGGCTTCGCCGTGGTGGCCGAGGAGATTCGCAATCTCGCCGATCGCTCGGCGAAGGCGACGGCGGACATCTCGGCGATCATCCGCTCGCTGCAGACGGTGGTGCAGGACGCGGTCGCGTCCACCACCGAAGGGCAGCGCGTGGCGGAGGAGACCGGGCGGCTGTCGGAGGAAGGAGCGGCGGGACTGCGCCGGATCATGGGGGGGATCGAGCAGAGCTCGCAGAAGATCGGCCAGATTGCCGACGTGACGCAGGAGCAGTTCACGGCGACGCAGCAGGTCGTGGCCGGCGTGGCCTCGGTGACGACGCAGGTCCGCCAGGTCACGGCGGCGACGACGGAGCAGGCGACCGCGCTGCAGGGCCTCGTCCGCTCGGCGGGGCAGATGCGCGGGGCGGCGCGGCAGGTCACCGACGCGATGGAGGATCAGAGCCGTTCGTCGCGCGAGATCGTGAAGGCGGCCGAGAGCAGCGCCTCGCTCGCTTCGCAGGTGCGGCGCGCGATGGTCGAGCAGGCCACGGCGATGGGCGAGCTCACGTCGGCGGCGGAGTCGATCCGGCGGGGCTCGGCGAGCACGACGCGCGCGCTGGCGGAGCAGCGGCAGGCCGTGGAGAGCGTGACGCGGGATGCGGAGAGCTTCCGCCGCATGAGCGCGACGGTGAGCGCGGCGACGGCCGAGCAGGCCACGGCGGTGAATCAGGTCGCGAAGGCGGCGAACGACATGCGGCGGCAGTCGGAGCAGACGAGCAAGGGACTGGCCGAGCAGTCGCGCGCCGCATCCGAGATCGGCGACGCGACGCGAAACGTGGCGCGGCAGATCGCGCTCATCGTTCGCGCGAACCGCGAGCAGTCCGAGAGCGCCGCGCACACGCTCGACGCGCTCGCCGAGCTGCAACGGCTCTCGGAGCGTGCATCGGAAGAGGTGCGCACCTCGGGCGCGGGGCCGGCACTCAGCGCGCTCGTCGCCGAGCGCGCGCGCCGGTTCGCGGCGGAGAGCCAGGGGGCGACGGATCGCGCGTGACGGTGGGAGTCTCCGCAGGATCGGTCGGGACGTTCACGACCGACGTGTCGCTCGTGGTGCAATCGTGGGACGAGTGGCTGACGCGCGCGACCGGCCTCGGCGAGGCGGAGACGTGCGGGCGTCCGCTCGGCGAGCTGTTTCCCGAGCTCGAGGGGCGCGGGTTGCTCGCGCGGCTGCGGCGAGTCGCCGAGTCGGGCGAGGTCGCGGTGCTCGCGCCGGCATTTCACGAATACTTCCTTCCCTGCCCTCCGCGCCTGGCGGCGACGCACTTCGCGCGGATGCAGCAGCACGTGACCGTGGTGCCGTTGCACGCGGGCGACCGGATCGCCGGCGTGATGGTCACGATCGAGGACGTGACCGCGCGGCGCGATCACGAGCGCGAGCTCGCGCGACAGCTCGAGAGTCCCGACGACGCGGTGCGGTTGCGCGCCGCCCGCGCCCTCGCGGATGAGGAGGGTGCCGGACCGCTCGTCGGAGTGCTGGGCGATCCGAGCTGGCGTGTACGCCGCGCCGCGGCCGATGGGCTCGCGCGCGAGCGCGACGACGGGGCGGCGGCGGCGCTCGTCGCCGCGATCCGCGAGCGCCACCGGGATCCGGCCACGCTCAACGCGGCGCTCCACGCGCTGGTGAACGGCGCGAGCGACGCGCTGCCGTCCGTCGCGCCCCTCCTCACCGCGGACGACGCCGATCTTCGCACGTACGGCGCGCTGGCATTGGGGCTGCTCGAGGATCCGCGCGCCGTGCCGCTACTCGTGCACGCGCTCGGCGACGCCGACGACAACGTCCGGTTCCATGCCGTCGAAGCGCTCGGGCGGATCGGCTCGCGCGAGGCGGCATCCGCGGTGGCCGAGCTCGCGGAGTCGCGCGATTTCACGGTCGCGTTCGCGGCGCTCGACGCGCTCGCGAGCATCGGCGAGCGGTCCGTGGCGCCACGGCTGCTTCCACTGCTGGAGGATCCCCTGCTCCAGGGTGCGGCGGCGGAAGCGATCGGCGCGCTCGGCGGGGACGATGCGGCGCCGCCGCTCGCCCGATTGCTGAACGACCCGCACGCGCCCCTCGCGGCCGTGGCGCGGGCGTTGGCGGCGCTCGATACCCGCAGTGGGAACGGGAGCGGCGCCACCACGAACGTCGCGCGGATCGCGGAGCGCACGGTCGCGCCGGCGGGGGTGCGTGCCCTCGTCGAGGCGATGCGATCGGCGAGCGAGGCCGAGCGGCCGACAATCACGCGCGTGGTGGGCTGGCTCGACGGCGACGAGGTGGACGCCGTGCTCGCCGCCGCGCTCTCGGAGCCGGCGACGCGCGACGTGGCCGCCGACGCGCTCGTACGGCGCGGATCGCGCGCCATCCCCGCTCTGCTCCAGGTGTTGTCACGCGAACTCGACGCACGCGCCGACGAGGCCGACGAGGCCGACGCGCATGCGCGGCGAGCCGCTGCCGCTGCGCTCGGGCGCCTCGGCGCGACGAGCGCCGTGCCCGCGCTCGTCGCACTGCTCGACGACGAGCCCGAGGTCGCCGTCGTGGCGGCCGGAGCGCTCGGGCACATCGGCGACCGGCGCGCCTTCGAGCCGCTGCTGGAGCGGCTCGACGATGCGCACGCCGCGGTGCGCCAGGTCGCCGTGTCGGCGCTCCACTCGACCGGGCACCCCGACATGCCCGCGCGGCTGCCGTCGCTGCTCGCGCACGACTCGCCGCGGGTGCGTGAGAGCGCGGCGCGGATCGCCGGCTACCTCGGCGGCGCGAGCGTGCTCGAGCCCTTGCTCGTCCTCTGCGACGACGCCGACGACGCCGTGCGGCGCGCCGCCGTGGAGCAGCTCTCGCGCTTCGACGATCCGCGCGCGCGCGCTGCCCTCGGCCACGCGCTCGAGGCGGGGGAGCCGGGTACGCGTGCCGCCGCGGCTCGCGCGCTGGCGTACGCGTCGGCGTCCGACGCGGCGCCGCGCCTCGTCGCCGCGTGCCGCGACGCGGACCCGTGGGTGCGGTATTACGCCGCGCGCGCGCTCCGGCGACTCGCCACGGCGGATTCCGCGGCGCCGCTGCTCGAGCTCGCGTTGCACGATCGCGTTCCCCCCGTTCGCATCGCGGCAGTCGAGGCGCTCGCCGCCCTCGGAGACGACGGGCGGCTCGCGGCGCTTCGTCCCCTCGCCGACGATCCCGATCCCGGCGTCGCGGCTCCGGCGTTGGCCGCGCTCGGCGCCGCGTGCGGCGAGGAGACGCTCGCCACGCTGCACTCGGCGCTGGCGCATTCCGCGCGGGTGCGGCGAGGCGGCCTCCGTCGACCCGCTCGCGCTCATGGCGCGCGCCAGCGCCGATGCGGAGGAGCGAGCCCTCGCCCTCGCGGCGCTCGCGTCGATTCCCGACGCGCGGGCCGTATCGGCGCTCGTCGACGTCGCGGAGGATCCGAGGCGATGCGGCGCCGCGATCGACGCGCTCGCCGGGCTGCCGGAGGAGCGCATCGCGTGGCTCCGTCCGGCGCTGGCGCACCCGCGGCACGCAGTGCGCAGCGCGGTCGTCGAAGCGCTCGGCAGGTCGGACCACGCGTCGGCGGGGCTGCTGCTGGCGGACGCGCTGCGGGACGAGCACGCCGCGGTCCGCGCCGCCGCGGCATACGCGCTCGCGCAGCGCGATCTCCGCGCGACCACCGCCGTCGCGTGACGGGGCCTGCAGCGCGCCGCGGTGCCGGCGGGTCGAGCGCGGACGTGCTCGGCTTCGCCGAGCCGACGTTCGTGCTGCTGCGCGATCTCGTCGCGCAGCGCACCGGCGTGTACTTCGCCGACGACAAGCGCGATCTGCTCGCCGACAAGATCGCCGACCTGCTCGCCGCGCAGGGGATGGCGTCGTATCTGGACTACTACTACCTGCTGCGCTACGACGCCGACGCGGAGCGTCACTGGCGCGCCCTCGTCGATCGGCTCGCGGTGCCCGAGACGTACTTCTGGCGGCAGCCGGAGCATTCCCTGGCCGTGGCGCGGGTGCTGGCGCCGCGGCACTTCGCGCGCCGTCCCCGCGCGCCGTTCCGGATCTGGAGCGCCGCCTGCTGCACCGGCGAGGAGCCGTTGAGCATCGCGATCGCCCTGGCCGAGGCCGGCCTGCTCGACACGCGGCCGATCGAGATCGTGGCGAGCGACGCGAGTGGCGCGATGATCGAGCGCGCGCGAGCCGGCGTGTACGGTGAGCGTTCGTTCCGCGCGCTGCCCGCCGAGCTGCGCGCGCGCTACTTCCGCTGCGAGGGGCGCGGCTGGCGCGTCGATCCGAGGCTGCACGAGCGCATACGGTGGACGACCGCGAACCTGGTCGACCCGGCGGACGTCGCGTCGCTCGGCGATGCGCAGGTCGTGTTCTGCCGCAACGTGCTGATCTACTTCGGCGAGCGGACCGTCGCGCACGTGGCGCGGCTGCTCGCCGATGCGATGCCCGACGACGGCTTCCTCTGCCTGGGCGCATCGGAGTCGCTCACGCGCTACTCGACCGCGTTCACGCTCGTCGAGGTCGACGGCGCGTTCATGTACACGAAGGGATCGGCGAGCGCGGACGACGGCGCGAGCCGCGGGGCGCAGCGATGACGGCGCCGATCCGCGTGCTCGTGGTGGACGACTCCGCGTTCGTGCGGAAGGTCGTGACGCAGATGCTCCGGCGGAGCCCCGATCTCGACGTCGTCGGCACCGCGCGCGACGGCGAGGAGGCGCTCGAGCTCGTCGAGCAGCTCCGGCCCGACGTCGTGACGCTCGATCTCGTGATGCCGCGCATGAACGGCGTCGAGTTCCTGCGGGAGCAGCGCCGGCGTCGTCCGATCCCCGTGGTGATCTGCAGCATCGCGCACGAGTCGGGGGAGATGGCGCTCGAAGCGTTCGACGCGGGCGCGGTCGAGCTCGTGCAGAAGCCGACCGCGCTCGCGACGGACCGCGTCTACGAGATCGCCGAGGAGCTCGTCCGGAAGGTGCTCGCGGCGGGCGCGGCGGCGATCCACGATCTGCCCGCGGAGCTTCCCGCGCCCCGCGCGGCGAGCATGGAGCCGATCGGCGGGCGTGTGCGCCGCTGTGACGTCGTCGTGCTCGGCATCTCGACGGGCGGTCCCCAGGCGCTGCGCCGGTTGATCCCGCGGCTGCCAGCGGACCTGCCGGTCGGGCTCGCCGTGGTGCTGCACATGCCCGTCGGTTACACGGAGATGTACGCGCAGCGGCTCGACGCGATCTCCGCGCTCGAGGTGCGCGAGGCGCGCGAGGGAGACGAGCTGCGCGGGGGACGCGTGCTGCTCGCGCCCGCCGGCCTCCACCTCAGCTTCCGGCGCAGCGACGGGGCGGTGGTCGCGCACCTTGACGACAGGCCGACGGACACCCAACATCGACCAGCCGTCGACGTCCTGTTCCGCTCGGCGGCCGAGACCTTCGGCGCGCGTGCGCTCGGGGTCGTCATGACGGGGATGGGGACCGATGGATTGCTCGGCGCGGCACACATCAAGGCCCAGGGCGGCCGCATCCTCACGGAGGCGGAGTCGTCCTGCGTCGTGTACGGCATGCCACGCGCCGTGGCCGAGGCGTCGCTGAGCGATCGCGTTGCCGGGCTGAATGAGATGGCCGGAGCCATCGTGGAGATGATCTGAGATGGCGAGCATCCTCATTGCGGACGATTCGGGGTTCACGCGGCGGATTCACCGCCGCATCCTCGAATCCGAAGGCCACGTCGTGTACGACGCGACGAGCGGGATGGCGACCATCGAGAGCTTCTTCCTGCATCGCCCGGATCTGGTCCTCCTCGACCTCACCATGGAAGACATGAGCGGACTCGAGGTGCTCGGCCGCCTCCGCGAGATGGAATCGGGAGCGCGGGTGATCGTCATCAGCGCCGACGTGCAGCGGTCGACCGCCCAGCTCGTGGGCGAGGCGGGCGCGCTGCGATTCCTCGGCAAGCCGGTGTCGGCCGACGCGCTGCTCGGCGCGGTGCGCGACGTGCTGGCCGAGTGCGACCGATGACGGGCCGTCCGATCGACCACGACGCGCTCACGGAGCTGTTCAACATCGGCTTGCATCGCGCCGCCGCGTCGCTGTCGGAGCTGACGGGTCAGCGCATCGTCGTCGATCTCCCGCGGCTGTGGATCTGCCCGATCGAGGAGACGCACAGTCGGCTGCGCGAGCTGATCGAGGGGGAGCTCGCCACGGTCCATCAGATCTTCATGGGCAACATGTCCGGCGACGCCGTCCTCGTGCTCGAGTACGAGAACGCCTCTCGGCTCGCCGCGCTCCTCACGGACGGCGAGCTCGCGGCGGGAGGCCGGCTCGATCAATCGGCGCGCGAGGTGCTCGCGGAAGTGGGGAACGTGATCCTGAGCTCGTGCCTCAGCGCGTTCGGCGACATGCTGCACGTGTCGGTGTCGTTCGCGGTGCCGCGCATCCACGTCGAATCGCTCGAGGGCCTGCTGCGCTCGATCAAGGTGCAGAGCGACGAGCTGCACTACACGCTGCTCGCCGCGACGCGGTTCCGGCTCACCGAGGGTGAGGTGGGCGGCTACCTCATGATCGCCATCGGGCTCGCGTCGCTCGAGCTGATCAGCGATGCGCTGGAATCGGGCCCGAGTTGATGGCGCACGACGAGTTGCCGTTTTCGGGGGACGGAGTGTCGATGCAGTTGTTGCACGAGCTTGCGCAGGTGCTGGAGCTGGGCGTGTTGACCGTGGACCGGAGCCTCGTCGTCACGGGGTGCAACCGGTGGCTCACCGCGGTGCTCGAATCGCAGCACCGCGAGATCGTGGGCTGCCCGTTGCTCGAGGTGTTTCCCGAGCTGCGCGGCGGGCCGGCCGAGCAGGCGCTGCGCGCCGCGCTCTCCGGATCCACCACCGTGTGGTCGCACCGCTTCCACCGCTATTTCCTTCCGCTGCCCGCACGACCCGCGGTGGCGGAGGGGCGGTTCGACCGCATGCAGCAGAGCGCGCGCATCATGCCGCTCGTACGCGACGGCGCGATCGACGGCGCGATCGTGCTCGTGCAGGACGTGACCGAGCGTGCCGCGCGCGAGGAGCAGCTTCGCGACGCGCTCTCCCGCGCCGAGGTGGCGAGCCAGGCCAAGTCGGACTTCCTCGCCTCGATGAGTCACGAGCTGCGGACGCCGCTCAGCGCCATCATCGGCTTCATGGATCTGCTCGAGAGCGAGATGGTCGGTCCGGTCGAGCCGCTCCAGAAGGAGTACCTCGGCCGCGTGAAGTCCGCGGCGCGGCATCTCGTGCACATCATCGAGGAGATCCTCACCTTCTCGCGCGTGGAGGCGGGGAAGGAGCCGCTCCAGCCCGAGGCGGTCGACGGCGCGGCACTCACCCGCGGCGTGGCCGAGCTCTTCGAGCCGCAGGCAGCGACGAAGCGGCTCACCCTCCGCGTCGCCGCGCCCGAAACGGCGATGCTCTTCACCGATCCGACGAAGCTGCGCCAGATCCTCATCAACGTCGTCGGCAACGCGATGAAGTTCACCGAGGCGGGCGCGGTGTCCGTCTCCGTGCAGCAGCACGGCGAGCGGATCATGTTCGGCGTGACCGACACCGGGCCGGGCATGACGGCCGCGGACCTCGAGCGGATCTTCGATCCGTTCACGCAGCTCGACCAGTCGCTGACTCGCGCCAAGGGCGGCACCGGGCTCGGACTCCCGGTGAGCCGCAAGCTCGCGCACCTCCTCGGCGGCGACCTCCTCGTGAACAGCGTGCCGGGCGAGGGGACGACGTTCACGCTCTGGCTGCCGACCGTGATCGGCGCGGAGGCCGTCCTGCCACCGCACGGCCAGAGCGTGCCTTCGGCGCTGTCGTAGCGCGCCGGCCGCCGGCGCGTGCCGGCCTCGGGCGGGAACAATCCGGTGCGCCAATCCGGTCGTACAGCCTGTGCGACCGTCGAACTCGCGTGCGGCCGCACCAGACACTCCCACGAGGAGAAGCCCATGAAGGCCCGCCGCCCCGCCCTGCTCCCCGTCGCGCTCGTCGCGACCTTCGCCCTCGCCGCCTGCTCGGACGGCTCCTCGTCCGCCGGCGTCTCGCCGACCGACGCGCTCGCGTCCCGCAACGCGGAGCATCGGCACGAGATGCTCGCCGACGGCGCCTACGAAGCGAACCTGCACGTGCTCAACCCGCGCTCGCAGTCCGAGCTCGATCCCGATCGCGAAGACGGCGCGCGAGGGGTGGCGCGCGGCAAGGCGTACTTCACCATCCGCAACGGCGAGATCACGGCCACCGTTTCGGCGCTCGGGATCGAGAGCGGCATGATCCACCCGCAGCACATCCACGCGGCGGCCAGTTGCCCGCCCGCCTCCGCCGACGTGAACCACGACGGCTTCGTCGACGTGATCGAGGGCGTGCCCTTCTACGGACCGATCCTCATCCCGCTCGACGACGATCTCACGAGCCAGGCCAACGGCACCTTCCCGACGGCCACGGGGATCGAGGGGCGTCTGCGCTACCAGTCGACGGCCAGCTTCGCCGCGATGCTCGCCGACCTCAACGCGCCCGATCCGAACACCGCGGACGCGGTGGTGAAGCTCGACGGCGCGCCGCTCGCCCTCGAGACGCGGCACGTCGTGATCCATGGCGTCGACTCGAACACGCCGCTGCCGAGCACCGTCGCGAGTCTGCCGGGCGTGCCGGCGTTCCTCACGCTTCCCGTCGCGTGCGGGGAGATCCGCAGGATCCGATGACTCGAGCGCGGTGAGTGGCCGGCGGCGGACGCGTCACGCGCCGTCGCCGGCGCGCGCCTGGCGTGCGGGAGGGCCGGGACGCGTCACGAGCCACTGCGCGTCCTCGGCGCGTGCCGGGAAGCGTGCGACGTACGCGGCGCGCCATTCCTCGAGGAACGCGCGTGCGCTCTCCGCGCCTACCATCGCCCACACCGCGCCGCCGAACCCCGCGCCGAACGCCGACGCCGCCACGGCGCCGAGCGCCCGCGCCTCGCGCGCGAGGGCGATCGTCTCCGGCACCTGGTTGCGCAGCGCACCGACCGCCATTTCCATCGAACGGTCGACGAGCGCGCCGAGCGCCGCGAGGTCGCGCGCCGCGAGCGCGTCGGCGACGCCGGGCACGACGGTGTCCGTCTCCTCGCGGAACTGCGCGAGCCGTGGCACGAGGTACTCGGCGGGAAATTC
>Ga0310810_10002285_pt1 | contig 20522 bp, 17 predicted proteins | sample NCmetagenome_FD_207641 | JGI IMG/M metagenome (GOLD analysis project Ga0310810, IMG submission 207641) | Soil microbial communities from experimental microcosm in Duke University, North Carolina, United States - NC | ecosystem: Engineered > Artificial ecosystem > Soil microcosm > Unclassified ...
CCGGGCTTTCGGGCACATATCGCGCTAACAAGTTGCGTTCGCGCACGTAGTAAGGGGAGAGGTGGCGGATTTTCAACCAGACGGGCAGCCCGTCGATACCATCGTGACGGTGGAGCGGGCGCTCGCGGACGACGACCGGGGGATGGAGCCTTCGCGCGTCGAGCGTGCCGGTGAGATCTCGACGCGGTTCCTCGACAACATCGAGACCGTCGTCTACGGCAAGCGTGAGGAGATCAAGCTCGTCCTGACCGCGCTGATCTGCGACGGTCACGTGCTCCTCGAGGACGTCCCCGGCACCGCCAAGACGATGCTCGCGCGCGCGATCGCAGGCAGCATCGACGGCGCGACGACGTCGCGGATCCAGTGCACTCCCGATCTCCAGCCGACCGACGTGACGGGGTTGGCGATCTTCGATCAGCGAAGCCGCGACTTCGAGTTTCGACCCGGCCCGATCTTCACGAACGTCGTCCTCGTCGACGAGATCAACCGCGCCACCCCGAAGACGCAGTCGGCGCTGCTCGAGGCGATGGCGGAGCGCCAGGTCACGGTCGACGGGATCAGCCGCGAGGTGCCGTACCCGTTTCTTCTGCTCGCAACCGAGAACCCGATCGAGTACGAGGGCACGTTCCCGCTGCCGGAAGCGCAGCTCGACCGCTTCTTCCTGCGCACGGCGCTCGGCTATCCGGGAATGGAGGACGAGCTCCGGATCATCGAGGAGCAGCGCTTCAACCATCCGCTCGACGCGCTCGAGCCGGTGGTGGGGCTCGACGACATCCACGATCTCCGCGCCGCCGCGCAGGAGGTGTACGTCGACGACGTGCTCCACCGCTGGCTGGTGGAGCTCGTCCGGGCCACGCGCGAGCAGGAGTCGGTGGTGATCGGCAGCTCCGTGCGCGGCAGCCTGGCGCTCGAGCGCGCGGCCCGGGCGTGGGCGCTGCTCAACGGGCGCGGGTACGTGGTTCCCGAGGATGTCGAGCTGCTGTTCGCGCCCGTCCTCGCCCACCGGGTCGTCTTCACGCCGAGTTTCGTGGCGCGCGCCCGCGCGTCCGGGTGGGAAGCCGCGATCGAGGAGTTTCGGCGGGCATGCTTCGAGGCGGCGCCTCGCCCGGGGTCGGAAGCCGACCCGCTCTTCGAGCGACCCCGCTCCCTGTAGGGCGGTCACTCCCCGTGGCCAACGCGCGGCCCACCTTCACCTTCGTCCCGCGGCGACGCGTGATCGGGCTGTCGTTCGGGACGATGCGCAGCCTGCATCGTGGCGCGGGAACGGACATCGCGGGCTCGCGTCCGTACCGGCGCGGCGATGCGATGGACGTGATCGACTGGGCCGCGTCGGCGCGACTCTCGACGGCGCGGAACGCCGACGAGTTCCTCGTCCGCGAGCGCTTCGCCGAGGAGGCGCCGAAGATCATCCTCGTCTGTGACCGGCGTCCGAGCATGGCCCATTTCGCTCCGCCGCTGCCCTGGCTCGACAAGACCGCCGCAATGCGTCAGGTCGTCGAGCTCGTCCTGGCGAGCGCCGGGGCCTCCGGTGGCTACGTCGGGTACCTCGACTTCGCCGACGGCGAGGCGCACTGGCGGCAGCCGAAAGGCGAGCGCAAGCTGCTCGAGATCCGCGACCAGCGGCTGATGTCGTCCGAGTTCGGCAGCCCGTCGGACTGGCTCGACCGCTCGATCGCGTTCCTCTCCGAGCGACGGCGTGCGGCGAGTGCGGGCACGTTCGTCTTCGTCCTCTCGGACTTCATCCCGTCGCCCGACGAGGGTCTCTGGCTGACGGCGGCCGAGCATCGCTGGGACATCGTCCCGGTGGTCATCCAGGACCCGACCTGGGAGCAGAGCTTCCCCGACGTGAGCGGCCTCGTCGTCCCGCTGAGGGACGCAGAGACGGGTCGCGTCGCGTCGGTCAGGCTCCGGCGCGCCGAGGCGGAGGCGCGCCGGGAGGCGAACGAGCAGCGGACGAAGGAGCTCCTCGACACGTTCCGGGCGCTGGACGTCGACCCGGTGCTCGTGTCCTCGAGCGACCCGGCCACGATCCTCGCGGAGTTCCTCGTGTGGTCCGACATGCGCCGGACGCGCCGGGTGGTCGGCGCGTGAAGGACCGGAGTCGGGGAATCCTCGCCGGGCTCGGGCTCGCGGGCCTCGCGCTGGTCGGGGCGCTCGTCGTGATGGTCCTCTGGAACGGCGGCGGGAGCGACACGCCCGAGCCGACCGTCACGAGCCCGAGCGGGATCACGGCGTACGCCGATCTCGACCGCTACAAGGTGCACTTCGGCGACACCGTGACCGCGAAGGTCGAGGTGAGCGTCGACCGCGCCCGCGTCGACCCGGACTCGATCCGGATCAACACGGACTTCACGCCGTGGAAGGCGACCGGCCCGCCGACGGTCGTTCGTCGTAACGGCAGGTCGACGACGTACATCGAGACGAGGTACATCCTTCGCTGTCTCGAGAGCTTCTGCACGACGCCCGAGGAGCAGTCGGCGCAGGGCTTCCGGGCGGCGCGCGTCTCGTACACCGCCCTCGACGAGGCGGCGGGCGGGGCGGGTCCCCACACGGTGCGGGCCGCGTGGCCGCAGCTCCTCGTGACGGCCCGCTACGCGCCGCCGAGCGCGAGCCAGTCGACGCGGCAGCCCGAGACCCAGTGGCAGGCGAACCTCCTCGCCCTCCCCGCCGCGACGTACCGCGTCGGTCCGTGGGCGCTCGTTGCGCTGCTGCTCGCAGGCGCGGCGATCCTCGCCACCGCCGCGGTACTGATCGTCCTCCGCACCCGCCCGCGGCCGACGCCAGCCGTCGTCGTCGCGCCGGTCGCCCCCGCAGGCCCGGGGATCACGCCGCTCGACTACGCGCTCGAGCTGCTCGAGGACCCGGGGAGGGTCAACGGCTCCGGCGACCAGCGACGGGCGCTCGAGCTCGTCGCCGACGGTCTCGTCGACCGGGGCGACGGCACGCTCGCCCGCATCGCCCGTGCGCTCGCCTGGTCACGGCCCGTACCGAAGATCGAGGAGACGAGCGGGATCGCGCGGAAGGCGCGGGCCGTGTTCGGGAAGAGGGCGGAGGCCGATGCGACTGCTGTCTAGCGGCTCCGCGGTCGACAGTCACGACGTCGGAACGGTGCGCCGGGCGACCTTGCGCACGCGGCTCGTCCGGGTCGTCCTCGTCGTGGCGGCGCTCGCGCTGCTGGCCGGTGCCGCGGCCTCGGCCAGAGGGCTCGATGCCGGTCGGACGAACGGGCTCCCGACTGCGTCCGGCGTCGCGGTCGTCGATCTCTCGCTCAGCATCGGCCCACGGGACTACGAGACGATCCGCGCGACTCTTCGACGCCTGATCGCTTCCAACGGCTCCCTCGGCGTCGTGATGTTCTCCGACGTGCCGTACGAGATGCTGCCGCCCGGCACGCCCGCGAGGGAGCTCGAGCCGGTGCTCCAGCTGCTCGCTCCGCGGAAGGTCGCCGGCCAGCGCCAACTCGAGCTTCCCGTGAACCCGTGGTCGACGAGCTTCTCGGCGGGCACGCGCATCTCCTCTGCGCTCGACCTGGCGCAGGAGATGCTCGAGCGCGACGGCATCTCGCACGGCAGCGTGCTCCTGCTCAGTGACCTCGTGACCGCGCCGGAGGACGTGCCGCGGCTCGCCCGGACGCTGCAGAACCTCCAGGACGCCGGGATCTCGGTGAAAGTCGTGCCGCTCTCACCGCTGCCCGACGGTCGGAAGATCTTCGAGGGGCTGCTCGGAAAGCAGGCGCTGATCCCGCCCTCGCGGATCGCGAGCTCGCAGCCGTTGCCGACGGGCTCCTCGTCCGGTTTGCCCCTCGCGCTGCTCGTCCTCGGCGCGCTGGTGCTCGTCGTGCTCGCGGCGCACGAGCGCTTCGCCGGGCGGCTCTGGCTACCCCGACCGGAAGGGGGGCCGGCGTGAAGGACCCGCGCGTCAGAAGAGGCGTGATCATCGGCTCCGTGGCGGGGTGCGCCCTGCTCTCGCTGTTCCTCGTGCTGCTCGCGATCGACGTCGTGCGCTCGCACGAGGCGCTCGCGTCGGGCGACGAGACGTACACCTCCTCGCCGAAGGACGGCGGGCTGTGGAAGCCCGGTGCGCTCGGCGCCTCCTCGCTCAGCCGCAAGGTGCTCGGCGTCGACGACGATCTCCGGTTCCGCGAGGCCGTGCGCGCGCTCAGGCTCTCCCAGCAGGACGAGCCGACCGACTCGAGCCCGGACGCGATCCTGCGCCGCGCGAAGGCGCAGAAGCTGTTGCAGCAGGTCTCGAACAGCGACCCCGATCCCCGTCGGCGGTCTCGGGCTCTCAGCCTCCTCAGCGTCCTGATGCTCTCGACACCGGCGGCGGATCGGGAAGAGCGCGCCACGACGCAGCGGATCGCTCTGGCGAACCTCCAGAAGGCGATCGAGACCGATCCGGCGAACGACGAGGCGAAGTACAACCTCGAGGTCGTCCTGCGTCGGCGCGCAGGCGTCCAGACCGTCCAGGGGGGCCCCACACCGAACCCGTCCAGCGGGCAGGGACAGTCGCGCGGCGCCGCGACCGGGCCGCCCGGGAAGGGCTATTAGTAGTGCCCCTTCCAGCAATGCCTTCCATGTCCCTGGCGTGCGAGGAGCGGCGCCATGCGTCGTCCTCGGTCGCCCCGATACCTGTTGGTATCGGGGCTCCCTGCGTCCTAGCCTGGCTTGCTCCTCGCACGCCAGGAACGTGGCCGCATCACTGGAAGGGGCACTAGCAGTCCGTGCTGCTGGTCTCGCTCCAGTTCCTGACGCCGAAGGGAGCCCTGCTCGCGCTCCTCGTCCTCGTCCCGCTCGGCGCGTTCCTCGCGGTCTCGAAGCGGGCGACCGGGGTCCGCGAAGCGCTGGGCGTGCCGGCCCTCCCGGAGAGCGCGCGCCTGGTCCCGCTCGTCGCCGTGGTCGCGGTCGGCGTCCTGCTCGGGCTCGCCGCCGCGCAGCCGCTCGTCGAGCGCACATCCGACCGAAAGGTTCGGTCGGATGCCGAGGCGTACGTCGTCCTCGACGTGACACGCTCGATGCTCGCCCGACAGGGGCTGCAGGGCCAGATGCGCATCGAGCGGGCGAAACGGGCTGCCCAGCAGCTGCGCGCGTCGCTTCCGGAGGTGAAGTTCGGCATCGCGTCGATCACGAACCGCGTGCTGCCGCATCTCTTCCCGAGCGCCGACCAGGATGTCTTTCGCGCGACGCTCCAGAAGTCCCTCGGCGTCGATCGCCCGGCGCCCGGAACGGGATTCATCGTCGCGCCGGGTCAGGTCGGGAGCCGCAACGCGACGACGTTCGCCGCGCTCACCGGCATGGGGACGCAGGGCTTCTTCTCACCCGAGGCGCGGAAGCGCGTCGTCGTGGTGCTGACGGACGGCGAGAGCCCCGACGTCGAGGCGGCTCGCGTGGGATCGAGCTTCCGGCGCGCGGGGATCCAGGCTGTCTTCCTCCGCTTCTGGGGAGCGGGGGAGCGAGTGTTCACGAACGGCGAGGCCGAGCCCCAGTACCGGCCGCAGCCCGAGTCGCGCGCGATCCTCGAGTCGCTCGCCGCCGCGACCGGCGGTCGTGCGTTCGACGAGGCCGACCTGACGGGCGCGGAGCGCCAGGTGCACACCGACCTCGGCAGCGGCAAGGCCGAGGCGGTCGCAAGCGAGCGCGGGCACCGCCTGCCGCTCGCGCCCTACCTGGCCGCCGTCGCGATCCTGCCGCTCGGCCTGCTCCTCTGGCGGCGGGACCGCTGACCTAGCGACTCAGACGGAGCGTCTCGACGGCCGGGCTGTCCTCGAGCTGCGGGACGATGCAGCCGCCGATCGCGTAGAGCCTGCCGCCGACCGCGTACAGCGCGAGAGCATGACGTGGCACCTTCAGGCTCGGGCCTCGCTGCCACTTTCGCGTCGCGCCGTCGTAGACGAAGTACTTCGACTCGAGCACGGCGTGGATCTTGTTGCCGACCGTCACGACGCCGAGGAGGTCCATCGGCTTCGGCATCGACGGTCCGGCGCGCCACTCGTTGCGAGCGGGGTTGTAGATCCAGACACGGCGGAGGATCTCCTGGCTCTTGAGCCGGCCGCCGAGGACCCAGATCTCGCCCTTGAAGACCGTCGCCGCCATGGCGTGGATCGCCTCCGGCAGCGGTGCGACCTCCGACCACGACTCCCGGGCGACGTCGTACGCGTACACGGTCTGCACGGGGTTGACGGGATCGAGCCCGCCGATGGCGTAGATCCTGCCGCCGAGGCCGACGGCGGCCAGGTTCGTCCGCGGCGCCGGAAGCGGCGTCAGCGTCCGCCACGACCCGCGGCGGGTGTCGTACGCGTACATCTGTCGCCCGTCGACCTCGGGAGAGTTCCCGCCGATCACGAAGAACGTCTGCCCGAGCCTGGCGCCGGCCGCGGCGCTGAACTCGTGGGGGAGCGGCGTCAGGGAGCTCCACCTGCCGGTCCTGGCGTCGAACCGCTCGAACAGGTCGAGCGGCTTCCCGCTGTTGCCGACCATGCCCGCGGCGACGTAGATCTTGCCGCCGATCTCGGTCGAGGCCGTGTAGCTGCGGCGGTGCGGCATCGGCGGCGACCACGTCCAGACGGGTCGTACCTTCGCGTCGGTGCCCCCCTTGCCGGTCCGCGCGAGCACGCCCGCGGCGGTCACGACGAGCAGGAGCGCGAGGAGCCCTGCGACGACGAAGGTGGCGCCGCGGAGGTGCTGCTCAGAGGGCTTCGGCGAGCGCATGCTTGTGCTTGCGACGCTCTTCCTTGCGCTCGCGCATGCGATGCGGGTCGGGCACGGGCACGGCCGCGAGCAGCGCCTTCGTGTAGTCGTCCTGCGGCTGCGTGTAGACGCGCTCGGCGGGGCCCGCCTCGACGATCTTGCCCTTGTTCATCACCGCGATGTCGTCGCTCATCGTGCGGACGACCGCGAGGTCGTGGGCGACGAAGAGGTAGGTGAGGCCGAATTCTCCCTGTAGATCCTTCAGCAGGTTGAGGATCTGCGCCTGGATGGACACGTCGAGCGCGGAGACAGGCTCGTCGCAGACGATCAGCCTTGGGTTGAGCGCGAGCGCGCGCGCGATCCCGATGCGCTGACGCTGACCGCCCGAGAACTCGTGCGGATACCGGTTGACGAAGTCGGGGTTGAAGCCGACGACCTCGAGAAGCTCCTCGACCGTCTTCCGCCGGCGCGCGCCGCTCCCGACCTTGTGCACGACCAGAGGCTCGGCGACGATGTTCCCGACGGTCATCCGCGGGTTGAGCGACGCGTACGGATCCTGGAAGACGATCTGCATCTCACGGCGCATGCGCCGGAGCTCTTCCTTCTTCATCGTCGTCAGCTCCTCGCCGAGGAAGCGGACCGAGCCGGCAGTCGGCTTCAGCAGCTCGAGGACGCAGTAGCCGGTCGTCGACTTGCCGGAGCCGGACTCGCCGACGAGGCCGAGCGTCTTGCCGGGGTAGATCTCGAACGAGACGTCGTCGACCGCCTTGACGTAGTCGACGGTGCGGTCGAAGAGGATCCCCTTCTTGATCGGGAAGTACTTCTTGAGGTTCTTGACGACCAGGAGCGGCTCGCCCTTCTGCGAGCTCTCGCCCGCGGTCGTCTGCGGCTCGGTCGTGCTCATCGTGCTCCCACGGGCTCGGCGGACCGTTCGGAGGCGGGATGCTGCGAGCGGACCCAGTGCCCCGTGCGGATCTCGCGCAGCTGGGGCGGCTCGGCGGCACAGCTGTCCATGCCGGCGTACTTGCAGCGCGCCGCGAAGCGGCAGCCGTCGGGCGGTGTCAGCAGGTCGGGAGGCCGGCCCGGGATCGTCGCCAGGCGGTCGTTCCGCGGATCATGGTCGTCGATTTTCGGGAGAGAGCCAAGGAGCGCCTCGGTGTAGGGATGCTCTGGCCGGTCGAAGAGGTCGGTCACCGAGGCCTGCTCGACGATCTGGCCGGCGTACATCACGAGCACCTGTTCGGCCGTCTCGGCGATTACGCCCATGTTGTGCGAGATGATGATCATCGTCATCCCGTGGTCTCTACGGAGCTCGTCGAGGGTCTCGAGCACGCCCGCCTGGACGGTGACGTCGAGCGCGGTGGTCGGCTCGTCGGCGATCAGCAGCTTCGGGCTGCACGAGAGCGCCATCGCGATCATCACGCGTTGGCGCATCCCTCCGGAGAACCGATGCGGGTAGTCGCGGAGGCGCCGCTTGGCGTCCGGGATGTGGACCTCCTCCAGCAGGCTCACGGCGCGCTTCTCGGCGTCCGCCTTGGAGAGCCCCAGGTGGCGGCGGATCGTCTCGGTGATCTGCGTGCCGATGGTCAGCGTCGGGTTGAGCGACGTCATCGGGTCCTGGAAGATCATCGCAATCTGCTTGCCGCGGACGTCCTCGAGGTCCTTGTCGGACATCGTGGTCAGCTCCCGGTCCTCGAAGCGGATCGAGCCGGACACGACGCGCCCGGGGGGCTGCACGAGACCCATGATCGAGAGCGAGGTGACGGACTTGCCGCAGCCGGACTCGCCCACGATCCCGAGCACCGAGCCCTCCTCGACCTCGAACGAGACGCCGTCGACGGCATGCACCTCGCCCTCGCGGGTCTTGAAGTGGGTGCGGAGGTCCTCGACTTCCAGCAGCGCCAACGGGTCTCCTACGTTTCCTTCGTCCGCGGATCGAGCGCGTCGCGCAGGCCGTCGGCGATGAAGAAAGCGCTGAGGATGAGCCAGGCGATGCAGATGGAGGGGATCACGATGATGTACGGGTGCGCCTGGTAGGCGGTGTAGCCGTCCTGCGCGAGCGTGCCCCAGGACGCCTTCGGCGGGTTGATCCCGAGCCCGAGGAACGACAGAAACGCCTCGCCGAGGATCACACCCGGCAGCTCGAGGAAGACGAAGACGATGATCACGCCGAGCGTGTTGACCAGAAGGTGCCGGTAGAGCACGCGTGGCCCCTTTGCGCCGACCGCGTACGCGGCCCGAACGTAGTCGTTCTGTTTCAGCGTGAAGATCTGGCCGCGCATCACGCGCGCCGTGGTGAACCAGGAGGCGATCGTCAGCGCGACGACCATCGTCCAGAAGTTCACGGTTCCGAACACCGCGAGCGTCATGATCGCGAACGGCAGGTAGGGAAGACCGTAGAGCGCGTCGAGGAACCGCATCAGCGCGTTGTCGACGTGTCCGCCGAGGAACCCCGCAGTCGCGCCGTAGACGATCCCGACGACCATGATCGCGAAGGTCGCCGCGAAGCCGATCGCAAAGGAGACGCGGCCGCCGAGCGCGGTACGGACGAGGAGGTCACGACCGAATCCGTCCGTGCCGAACGGATGCGCCCAGCTGGGTGGCTGGTAGGCCTGCGAGAAGTCGAGCGCGTACGGGTCCTCGTTGGAGAGCCAGGGGACGAAGATCACGAAGGCGAGCAGGAGGAGGAACGCGATCGCCGCCACCACGGACGCCTTGTTCTTCATGAAGCGATGGAACGCATCGCCCCACAAGGAGGCACGCGGGAGTGACGCGCCGGCCTCTGCGCCGCGGGCGCTCGCGTTGCGCGCGAGGGCCTCTTCGAACTCGGCCCGGCGCTGCAGGAACGGACGCTCTAGCCCGAGCGGGCCCTTCCGGGGCGGAGTCTCGGTCGCGAGATCAGGTTCGCTCATCCCGGATCCTCGGGTCGAGGTAGCCGTAGAGGATATCCACGACGAGGTTCGCGACGATGATGATCACCGACAACAGGACGGTGATACCCATCACGACCGAATAGTCACGCCCGGTCACCGCCGTCACGTAGTACTTCCCGATCCCCGGGATCCCGAAGATCGTCTCCACGATGAAAGAGCCCGTGATCAGGCCACCGAGCACGGGGCCGGCGGCGGTGACGGCGGGGATCAGCGAGTTCCGCAGGACGTGCTTGCCGACGACGATGCGCCAGCGCAGGCCCTTCGCCTTCGCGGTGCGGATGTAGTCCTGCTGCAGCGTCTCGAGCACGGTGCCCCGTACGAGTCGCGCGAAGTAGGTCATCGGGTAGATGCCGAGGGCGATCGTGGGCAGGATCCACGAGCTCGGGCCGGTCCAGCCGTTCGTCGGTAACCCGGTGTAGTCCTTGAGCCGCAACGCGAAGAAGTAGATGAGCAGCGTCGCGACGAGGAAGCTGGGTAACGCGAACCCGAGATTTGCGATGCCCATCGCGGTGTAGTCGAGGGCGGTGTTGTGCTTCAGCGCGGCGAACACCCCGAGCGGGATGCCGACGATGATCGCAAAGCCCATCGCCATGAGGCCGAGCTTGATCGACGTCGGGAAGTGCTCCTTGATGACGTCGTTCACGTCCTGGTTGCGCTGCACGAGCGAGGGCCCGAGATCGAGGCGCGCGGTGTCGCGGACGTAGTAGAGGTACTGCACCCACCACGGCTTGTCGAGGTGGAACTTCCGGTCGAGGTTCCGCTGGATCGACTCGGGAACCGGGCGGTCGGTGACCTGGAACGGGTTCCCCTTGATGAGCTTCATCATCGCGAAGGTCATCAGGATGACCAGGAGGAGCACCGGGATCGTCCACACGATCCGCCTGATGATGAACGCCAGCATCTAGTTCAGATCATCCTCGGCCCCGACTCGATACGGGCGGGGCGCAGGTGCGCCCCGCCCGTATCGTAGACGTCGGGTGGCCTAGGTGGCTACCCCATGGAGACCTTGGTGTAGTCGGTCTGATCCATCGGGTTGATCACGTAGCCCTTCACGTTCTGGTGCTGCAGGTTGGTGTACGTGTACCAGTAGATCGGCATGAGGGGCATGTCGCCCTTCGGGCCGGAGATGAGATCCTCGGCCTGCTGATAGATCAGGTACCGCGCGTTCGCGTTCGGCGTGTTGTTCGCCTTCGCGATGAGCGCGTCGTACTTCTTGTTGCACCAGTTGGTGTTGTTGTTACCCGAGCCGCACGTCCAGAGGACGAGGCCGTTCTGGGCATCCGGGTAGTCATAGATCCACCCGAGCCGGTACACGTCCACGTCGCTGTTCGGCGGCGGGCCGAGGAACTCGAGGTACTGCTTCCACTCCTGGACCTTGATCTGCACGTTCAGTCCGAGCTCCTTCCAGAAAGCCTGGACTGCCGTGGCGATGTTGATGTGGCCCGGCGAGTTGTTGATGTAGAGGTGGATGTCCTTCTTGGGGTTCTTGACCTGAGCCATGAACGCCTTCGCCTTCGCGGTCTGGTGCGTGGGCGGGTTGAAGGCGTTCTTCAGGATCACCGGGCCGCCGGCGATGCCGGGCGGCGTGAAGCCGCGGGCCGGGACCTGACCGAGCTGGGTGATGTACTTCACGATCGCCTTGCGGTCGATCGCGAAGGACATCGCGCGGCGCTGGTTGACGTCAGAGATGTTCTTGACGTTGAACCCGTAGTAGTACGTGCCGAGCGCCTTGTAGGTCTTGAGGAAGGAGGTCTTCTTCAAGTCCTTGACGTCGACCGGGTTGAGGCCCGTGGAGTCGACGTCGATGTTGCCGGCCTTGAACGCGTTCAGGGCCGTCGAGGCGTCGGTGATGATCGAGAGCTGGATCCGGTCGAGCTTGACCGAGCTCGCGTTGCGCCACTTCGTGTTCTTGACGAGCGTGATCGACGCGTCGTGCTTCCACGCGCTGAGCTTGAAGGGCCCGTCGGTCACGATGTTCTGCGGCTCCGTCCACTTGTTGCCGTACTTCGTCACGGCCGACTTGTTGACCGGCAGGAACGAGTGGTGCGACATCTGCTGGATGAACCACGGCTGCGGCGAGGTCAGCGTGACGCGAAGGCCGTACTTGCCCACCGCCTTGATCCCGACCTTGTTCTTCAGCGTGTTGCAGTTCGCCTTGCCGGGGTCGCAGCCGTTGTAGGCCTCGGCGCCCTGGATCCCGTAGAACTGGTACGCGTAGTCCGCACCGAGCTCGGGCGAGATCGTCCGCAGCCACGAATAGACGTAGTCAGCGGAGGTGACGGGCTGACCGTTCGTCCAGCGGACGGCGGGGTTCAGCTTGATGTTGACGACCTTGCCCTTCACGGTCCAGCTCGAAGCTGCGCCCGGAAGCGCCTTCAGTCCAGGCGCGGGCCCGAGCTTCACGAGCGGCTCCATGATGTTCAGGATGATGTTTGCCGACGTCGTGTCGGTCGCGAGACCCGGATCGAGCGACGGCGGCTCTGCGCCGATCGACTCGCGGAGCACCTGGGACTTCGCCCCCGTGGCTCCGATCGCCGAGCCCGCGACGGCAATGGCGATGAGCGCGGCGGCACCTGCCCACCATGCCCATCTCTTGGACTTTCGCATTCCTTCCCTCCTTGAGGATTTCACCCTGTCAAACACCTTTTTCGGCGAGTGACGGCGAAGAGGATCGCCGATCGTAGCCGAAGCTGGGCCCACGGCCTCTGAGCGGTCCGAGTCCGTTCAGCGCCCGCCCGTTCCGCGTGCCGCGGCCCGTCGTCGTCACATACGGTCCACCTCCGTCATCCGACTGTCACCACCTCTCGGTCGAGGGTCCCACCGTTGTCCGCTCCGCCGCGGCGACTCCCTTCGGCGTCGCAGTCGGGGCGGCACTCGACCCGTCGGGCACGAGCGCGAGGTGCTCTGTCACCGAGAGCCGCTCCTGGGCGCTCTGCACATTGGAGAGGTAGCCGCCCGCAGACGGGTCGTCCGGGCCGAGGCCCATGACGCCTCCGAGCGCGACGGCGACGAGGATTGCAGCCGCTGCGGCGGCGCCCGCGCGGGAGACGCCCACGCGCGCGGGCCGGTGCGGCACCTCGAAGTGAATGGGAGGCTCGACGAGGTCGGCCTCGCGCAGCGCCTCCGTCACCCCCTCGAGGTCGTCCGCGAACGAACGACATGCAGGGCAGCGTGCGAGGTGGTTCTCCATCACCGCGACCTCGAGCTCGGAGAGCTGCCGGTCGAGGCGCAGCGACACATGCTGGCGCGTTCGGTTGCAGGCTTCCGGCAGGATCGCGAGGGCTCGCACGAAGAACATAGACGTCTGAATCCGGCGCTGGTTAGCACCGGATCACGATCTTGTTGGCAGAGCCCCCGCGGGCGTGCGTCGACTACACTCGCGCCGGTTTTGGCCCGTTCGCCTCGGGCCTGTTCCAGCGCCCACTTCGCACCCGAGGAGCCCGAGAGAGACCATGGCAGAGCGCAACGGAGACAACACCGGCAGGATCGTCGAGATCAAGGGCGTCGTGATCGACGCCGTGTTCCCGGAGCGACTTCCGGAGATCCTGACCGCGCTCGAGATCGAGGTCGAGCACGGGACGCTCGTGGCGGAGGTGCAGCAGCACCTCGGCGACGACCGCGTGCGCGCCGTGGCGATGGACTCCACGGACGGCCTGGCGCGCGGAGTCGAGGTGAAGGACACCGGCGCGCCGATCTCCGTGCCCGTGGGGCAGGCGACCCTCGGCCGCCTCTGGAACGTGATCGGTGAGGCGATCGACGGCGGCGAGCCGCTCGCGGCCGACGCCGAACGCTGGCCGATCCACCGCGACCCCCCGGCGTTCCAGGACCTTTCGCCCAAGATCGAGATCTTCGAGACCGGGCTCAAGTGCGTCGACCTGATCGCCCCGTACATCAAGGGCGGCAAGGTCGGCCTGTTCGGGGGCGCCGGCGTGGGCAAGACGGTGCTCATCCAGGAGCTGATCCACAACCTCGCGCGCGAGCACGGCGGCGTCTCGGTGTTCGCGGGCGTCGGAGAGCGGACGCGCGAGGGCACGGACCTGAAGATCGAGATGACCGAGTCCGGCGTGATCGACAAGGTCGCGCTCGTCTACGGCCAGATGAACGAGCCGCCGGGCGCACGCCTTCGAGTGGGTCTCTCGGGTCTGACGATGGCGGAGTACTTCCGCGACGAGGGCCAAGACGTGCTCCTGTTCATCGACAACATCTTCCGCTTCGTGCAGGCGGGCTCCGAGGTCTCGGCGCTGCTCGGGCGGATGCCGAGCGCGGTCGGCTACCAGCCCACCCTCGCGACGGAGATGGGCCAGCTGCAGGAGCGCATCACCTCGACGACGACCGGATCGGTCACGTCGGTGCAGGCGATCTACGTGCCGGCCGACGACCTCACCGATCCCGCGCCGGCGAACACGTTCGCGCATCTCGACTCGACGACGACCCTCTCGCGGGCGATCGTGGAGAAGGGCATCTACCCGGCGATGGACCCGCTCGACTCGACCTCGCGCGCCCTCCAGCCGGGGATCGTCTCGGACGACCACTACCGCGTCGCGACGAGCGTTCAGCAGATCCTCCAGCGGTACAAGGATCTCCAGGACATCATCGCGATCCTCGGGATGGACGAGCTCACCGACGAGGACAAGCTCGTCGTCTCGCGGGCGCGGAAGGTCGAGCGGTTCCTCTCGCAGCCGAACTTCGTCGCCGAGCAGTTCACGGGCACGCCCGGCAAGTACGTGAAGCTCGAGGACACGATCGCGGGCTTCGACTCGATCATCCGAGGCGAGCACGACGAGCTGCCCGAGTCGGCCTTCTACATGGTCGGCCCGATCGAAGACGTCGTCGAGCGCGCGCGGTCGATGGAGCAGGCCGCGGCCTAGCGCCCCTGATGGCGGACTTCACCGATCATCCGACGTTCGACGTCGCCGTCGTCACGCCCGACGGGCCGGTCTACGAGGGCGAGGCGTACATGCTGATCGTGCCAGGCGCCGCGGGCGAGATCGGCGTGCTCGCACGTCACGCGCCGCTCGTCGCGACGCTCATGGCGGGCTCGACGCGGATTCACGTCGGGGCGAACGAGATGATCGAGCTCGCGACCGGGCCGGGGTTCTTCAAGGTCGAGCTGGATCGCGCGCTCGCGCTCGTCGACGACGCGGTGCGGGCCAAGGAGATCGACGACGCGAGGGCCCAGGCGCAGCTCGAAGCTGCGCAGGCCGAGCTCGCGAAGATCGAGGCCGGAGAGTCGACGGCGGACCGCTGGAAGCTCGAGCAGCGCGTCAAGCACGCCGAGAACCAGCTCTCGGTCTCCGGTCGGACCACCGGTTAGCAGACGTTGGGGGAACCCCCGGGGTTCCCACACGATCCCGTCCTTCTCCGCCGTTCACGGGTCAGCCCCGCTTGGACTCTCGCCGGGCAAAGCCCGGCTCCGGCCGAACAGGTCGGCGCACAGGCACGCGCCCGAAGGCAGCGTCGAGACAATGTCGGCCCATGTGGCTATCGTGAGAGATCCCGGAGAGCTTTGAAAGGCAGCTTGGCGACCGGGTCACCAAACGCCTAAAGAGCCCCCGCGCACCGGCCGGGACCTCTCTAGGCAGACGGCGACCGCCTCGAAGGAGACGTAGTGAGCGCGACCGACCAACTGAGAGAGATCCTCGACGAGCGCATCGTCGTCCACGACGGGTCCTGGGGCGTGCTCATCCACCGCCGCGGGCTCTCGGAGGAGGAGTATCGCGGCGAGCGTCTGCGCGATCACGAGCGCGACGTAAAGGGCGATCCCGACCTGCTGAACCTCACGCGGCCGGAGATCGTCTCGGAGATCCACGACGCGTACTTCGCGGCCGGGGCAGACCTCGCGACGACGAACACGTTCACCGCGACGAGCATCGGACAGGCGGACTACGCGCTCGAGCGCGTCGCGGCGGAGATGTCGCTGGCGGGCTCGCGACTCGCGCGGGCCGCGGCCGACGAGTGGACGAGGCGGACGCCTGAGCGGCCGCGGTTCGTCGCGGGCGCGCTCGGCCCACTCAACGTCTCGCTCTCGGTGTCGCCGAAGGTGGACGACGCGGCCTTCAGGGCGGTGACGTTCGACCAGGTACGCGAGACGTACGCGGAGCAGATCGCGGCGCTCGCCGAAGGCGGCGTCGACCTTCTGCTCGTCGAGACGATCTTCGACACGCTGAACGCGAAGGCGGCGATCGTCGCCGCGCGGGAGACCGCGCCAGAGCTGCCGCTCTGGCTCTCGTTCACGGCGATCGACAAGAGCGGCCGGAACCTCTCGGGGCAGACGGCGGAGGCGTTCTGGGTGTCGGTCGAGCACGCGCGGCCGCTGATCGCCGGGGTCAACTGCTCGCTCGGCGCGACGGAGATGCGCCCGTTCCTGGAGGAGCTCGCGCGCGTCGCGGACACGTACGTTGCGTGCTACCCGAACGCGGGGCTGCCGAACGCGATGGGCGAGCACGACGAGCAGGCCTCCGACACGAGCCGCTACCTCCGAGCGTTTGCCGAGGACGGGCTCGTGAACGTCGTCGGCGGCTGCTGCGGCACGACGCCGGAGCACATCCGCCTGATCGCCGCCGCCGTCGAGGCGATTCCCACACGTCGCGTCCCGCCGCACACGCCCGCGACACGCTGGAGCGGGCTCGAGCCGTTCGAGATCGGCCGCGACACCGGGTTCGTGATGATCGGCGAGCGGACGAACGTGACGGGGTCGGCGCGTTTCCGTTCGCTGGTCGAGTCGGGCGACCTCGAGGAGGCCGTCGAGGTCGCGATCGAGCAGGTGCGCAGCGGCGCGAACGCGCTCGACGTGAACATGGACGCCGACCTGCTCGACGGCGAGGAGGTCATGACCCGCTTCCTCAACCTCCTCGCCACCGAGCCCGAGGCGGCGCGACTGCCGATCATGGTCGACAGCTCACGCTGGTCGGTGCTCGCGGCCGGCCTCAAGTGCCTGCAGGGCAAGGGCATCGTCAACTCGCTGTCGCTCAAGGAGGGAGAGGGCACGTTCCTCGAGCACGCGCGGCACGTCCGCGGCTACGGCGCGGCCGTCGTGGTGATGGCCTTCGACGAGAAGGGGCAGGCGGACACCGTCGACCGCAAGGTCGAGATCTGCGAGCGCGCGTACCGCCTCCTCGTCGACGAGGTCGGATTCGAGCCAGAGGACATCGTCTTCGACCCGAACGTCCTCGCCGTGGCGACGGGGATCGAGGAGCACAACGAGTTCGCCAAGGCGTTCATCGAGTCCCTGCCGCTGATCAAGGAGCGCTGCCCCGGCGCGCGGACGAGCGGCGGGATCTCGAACCTCTCCTTCGCGTTCCGCGGAAACCAGCACGTGCGTGAGGCGATGCACGCGGCGTTCCTCTACCACGCGATCCGGGCGGGGCTCGACATGGGCATCGTCAACGCGGGCCTGCTGATGGTGTACGAGGACATCGAGCCCGAGCTTCTCGAGCACGTCGAGGACGTGATCTGGAACCGTCGGCCCGACGCGACGGAGCGGCTGGTCGAGCTCGCCGGGCGCTTCGCAGGAGAGACGCGGCGGCGCGAGGAGGATCTGTCCTGGCGTGACGCGCCGGTGGAGAAGCGTCTCGAGCACGCGCTCGTGCACGGGGTCGTCGACTTCATCGAGGAGGACGTCGAGGAGGCGCGGAGCACGGCCGTGCGGCCACTGGATGTGATCGAGGGGCCACTGATGGACGGCATGCGCGTCGTCGGCGACCTGTTCGGCTCGGGCCGCATGTTCCTGCCGCAGGTGGTCAAGAGCGCGCGCGCGATGAAGCGGGCCGTCGCGTATCTCGAGCCGTTCATGGAGGCCGAGAAGGACGGGAACAGTCGCGCGGCGGGCCGGCTCGTCCTCGCGACTGTGAGGGGAGATGTCCACGACATCGGCAAGAACATCGTCGGGGTCGTGCTCGGCTGCAACAACTACGAGGTCGTCGACCTCGGCGTCATGGTCCCGGCCGAGACGATTCTCGACACCGCGGTCGAGCAGGGCTGCGACGTCGTCGGGCTGTCCGGCCTGATCACGCCCTCCCTGGACGAGATGGTCTCGGTGGCCAAGGAGATGGAGCGGCGCGGGCTCGACCTGCCGCTGCTGATCGGTGGGGCGACCACCTCGCGCCAGCACACGGCCGTGCGGATCGCGCCCGAGTACGGTCAGCCGACCGTGCACGTGCTCGACGCCTCTCGCGTGATCGGTGTCGTCAGCGCGCTGCTCGACCCGGCGCGCCGGACTCAGCTCGACGCAGAGAACCGGGTGGAGCAGGACCGGCTACGGGCGCTCCACGCGGAGCGCGAGCGCCGCCCGCTCCTGCCAATCCGCGCCGCGCGCGAGCGCCGGACGCCGATTGCGTGGCACGCCGACGACCTCGCCGTCCCGACGTTTACCGGGCGGCGTGTCGTCGAGCCCGGACTGGAGGAGCTCCGGGGGTACATCGACTGGACGTTCTTCTTCCACGTCTGGGAGCTCAAGGGGCGCTACCCCGCGATCCTCGACGATCCGGACAAGGGTGCGGTCGCCCGGGAGCTGTTCGACGCGGCGAACGCGCTCCTCGATCGCATCGTCGCCGAGCGACTGCTCGAGGCGCGAGGGGTGCACGGCTTCTGGCGGGCGGCGTCCGAGGGCGACGACATCGTCCTGCGAAACGGGTCGAGCGCGGTGCGGTTCCCGATGCTGCGCCAGCAGGCGACGCACGACGACTCCCGCCCGAACCGGTCTCTCGCCGATTTTGTCGCGCCGGGCGAGACGGGCCTCGAGGATCACGTCGGCGCGTTCGCGGTCGGCGTCCATGGGGCGGACGAGCTCGCCGCGACGTACGAGCAGGACGGCGACGACTACAGCGCGATCATGGTGAAGGCTCTCGCCGACCGGCTTGCGGAGGCCTTCGCGGAGTGGCTGCACGAGCAGTCGCGCCGGGCCTGGTATGCGCCCGACGAGCAGCTCGAGTCGGGCGAGCTCGTCGCGGAGCGCTTCCGAGGCATTCGCCCGGCCTTCGGCTACCCGGCTTGCCCCGACCACTCGGAGAAGGGGACGCTCTTCACGCTGCTCGACGCCGGCGAGGCGGGGCTCGAGCTCACCGAGTCGTTCGCGACGACGCCGGGCGCGAGCGTGAGCGGCATCTACCTCGGGCACCCGTCCGCCAGGTACTTCTCGATCGGCCGCGTCGGTCGCGACCAGGCCGAGGACTACGCCGAGCGGAAGGGCGAGAGCCTCTCCACCGTCGAACGGTGGCTCCGTCAGAACCTCGCCTACGACCCTCGCTAGCCTGCGAGCGTATGTCCCGCCTTTCGCGGGACAGACGCCGGAAACCCCCCGCCTGCCTGCGAGCGTCCATTCGACTCGCGCCGAACGGACGCGGCAACGGAGTTTGCGGCAGCCGTTCCGCTTCTGCCGAACGGCTGCTCGCAGGCAGAAGCCGTCGTGTCCGTTCCGGCCACTGTTCGTCTCCCGACTCGGGTGGTAGCGTCCGCGCGTGGCCGACCGCGCCACAGGCCGTCTGTCCCCACTTCGCCGGAACCGCGGCTTTGCGCTGTTGTTCTGGGCGACGGCCGGGTCGGCGATCGGGACGTACCTCGCAGCCCTCGCCCTCTCGGTCGACATCTTCGATCGGACGGGCTCGGGCGCCTGGCTCGCCGCCCTGCTGATCGCGGACTTCCTCCCGATCGTCGTGATCGGGATCACGCTCGGCCCACTCGTCGACCGGCTCTCCCGCAGACGGCTGATGATCCTGTCGGACCTCGTCCGGGCGGCGACGTTCGCGGCGCTGCCGTTCGTCGAGCGGCCGGGCCTGATCGTGCTCCTCGCCGCGGTCAACGGCATCGCGACGGGCTTCTTCCGGCCGGCGGCGTGGGCCGGGTTCCCGAACCTCGTCGGCGAGGACGACCGCGAGCAGGCAACGTCGCTGCTCTCGACCGTCGAGCACGTCGCGTGGATGGTCGGTCCGGTGCTCGCCGGCGCGCTGCTCGCGATCCAGGGCACCGACGTCGCGTACTGGTTCAACGCCGCCACCTTCCTGCTCTCGGCGCTGCTCGTCGCGAGGATCCCCGCCGCGTCGCTCCGCTCGGACGACCCGATCACGAAGGGCCACTGGGAGGACCTCCGGGCCGGGCTCGGTCTCGTCTTCCACTCGCGGCCCCTGCTCACGGTGCTCGTCGCCTGGAACGTCTCCGCCTTCGCGACGGCGCTCGTCAACGTCGCCGAGGTCCCTCTCGTGAAGGACGAGCTCGACGGCGGGAACATCGGGCTCGGGCTCCTCGTGGGCGCGACCGGCCTCGGGCTCGTGGTCGGCAGCTTCTTCGCGGCGTCGGCGCTCCAGCGCCTCGGCATGCGGTCGCTCTACGCGGGCTCACTCCTCGTGATGGCCGTCGGGTTCGGTATCGCCTCGGCCTCGCCCACCGTCGCCGTCGCGGCGGTGCTCGCCGCTTTCGCGACGATCGGCAACGGCGCGGCGATCGTCTGCAACCAGCTGCTCGTGCAGGAGGGCGCGCCGGACGCGATGCGCGGCCGCGCTCTCGCAGTGCTGATGTCGACCTATTACGGCGTGCTCGGCCTCGCGATGGCGGGGGGCGGGCTCCTCGTGGACGGCGCCGGGGCCCGGGCGGCGTGGGCGGTCGCCGGCGTGGTGTACCTCCTCGCGACGATCCTCGCGCTCGTGCTGACGCAGTCGGCCACGGAGACCCGCTCGTCAGAGTCCGCCGAGCCCGCAGGACTCGAGCGCATCCGGACGCTGATGACGGAGATCGACGAGACCCGTCGGCGCGAGCAGGAGACGGCCGCACCCGACATCGCGCTCGCACCGCCCGAGCGCGAGACCCGCACCGGCTCCTGAGGCCCCCGCGCCGCCCCATCCTTGGTATCGCGGCCGCGAAGCGGACGCCTTCAGGGGTGTGCCCCGCCGTAGGCGGGGATCAAGCGGCGGGA
>Ga0310810_10002286_pt1 | contig 20521 bp, 15 predicted proteins | sample NCmetagenome_FD_207641 | JGI IMG/M metagenome (GOLD analysis project Ga0310810, IMG submission 207641) | Soil microbial communities from experimental microcosm in Duke University, North Carolina, United States - NC | ecosystem: Engineered > Artificial ecosystem > Soil microcosm > Unclassified ...
AAGCGGGCGGCACGGGCTATGTGGTGAAGCGGCATCTCGCATCTGACTTGATGGTCGCCGTCCAGGAAGCACGAGCCGGCCGTTCGTTTGTGTCTGCTCTCTCTTAATCTGTCTCGTCACCTCTCTGCAGCAGGAATCGGATCGGACTCAGCGCGTTCGCGCCGAGCCATCCACATCAGGGGAATCGCGACGGCCTGGATCGCGGCACTACAGAGATAGGACGCGGGGTAACCCCACACGTCTGCAGCCTTTCCCAGGACCGGCTGAAACGCGACGCCGCCGGCCGATCCCATCAACGAGTCGAACGACAACACCGTCGCGCGCTGCTCCGACGGAATCAGGCCATTGACGAACGCCTGGCGCACGGGCATCACCGTCGCGAAGACGAGTCCCCACAACATCAGCAGCACGATCGCCACCCAGAACACCGGAACGAATCCAACGACAGCGAGAGTGACGACACCAACGATGGTCGCCATCAGGAGCACCGAGCTTCGTCGATCGAAGACGCGACGAAGACGCGGGACGAGGAGGCCGCCCCCGATCTGTGCACCGCCGACAATCGCGGCAGCGAGCCCGGCGACACCATAAGCTTTCGGATCCCCGTACAACTGCAACAAGTACGGTTGCATCGCGTAGAAGGCGAAGATCGACACCCCGTCGATGAAGACGCTGGCAAGCATCACCCATCGCACTGGCGGATTGCGAAGGCCGTAGCGAATCGACCCCTGGAGCACGCGCGTGATCTCGCTGATCGGGCTGCTCGCGTTCTTTGGTGTGAAGCCAATGTCGCGCATGACCGTGAACGCGAAGACGAACGTCACCACCAGAACGACGACCCTGATCACGTAAGGCACTCCGAGGTTGGTCGCCTGCGCGAGATAGCCTCCCGCGACAGAACCCGTCAGCATCGCTACGCCTTCGACGATCTCACCTTTCGCAAAGACGGAGTCGAGCCGTCCCGTGAAGCCGGTCGCCGTCAGCGCGTCCACCAGCCAGGCTTCGACGGCGCCCGAGAAGAACGTGAAGCCGAGGCCCAGGAGCGTTGAGGCGAGCGCCCACGCCCAGAACGGAGCCGAGATGCGCCACATCAGCAGATACAGCAGCGTTGACAACGCCAACGTCAGCGTACCGAGCAGGTAGGAGAAGCGGCGGCCGCGAATGTCCGCCGTGACACCCGTCGGCACCTCGAAGATGACCTGGCCGGCAGTGAAGAACGCGTTTGCCGAAAACGCCTGGGCGTTGCTCAGCCCTGCATCGAGCAGGAACAGCGTGTTGATGCCCCAGATGAACGACGCTGCCAGAGTGTGAAGCAGCATCAAGATGAGATATACCCTCTGCACGTGCCTCGACTGGTCGTTCATCGAACGTTCATCTCGAACAGTGCACGCTATCACGCGGTCCTCACATGAGCCGGACGCTTTGCTATCGTGTCGCCATGCCGTTCTCGAGACTCGTGTTGATCGCCGGCCTGTTCGCTGCGGCATCCTCGGCAGTCGCCGCACAGGAACGACCCGGATCGCTGACGCTGCAGGCCGCCCTCGACCGGGCGCTCGCCGCCAATCCAACGATCGCCGCAGCGCGCCTGCGCGGCCCGATAGATGTCGCCGGACTCGCGATCGCACGCGAACGCCTCAACCCCGAGGCTTCGATCGAGTTTCAAAGAGAAACACCGAAGGAGTCGTATGGCTTCTCGCTGCCGTTGGAACTCGGCGGCAAGCGTGCCAAGCGCATCGCTGTGGGCGAAGCGACCGTCCGCGCCGGTGAAGCGGAGATCGCCGTCGTCATCGCCCAGGTCCGCAACGACGTCCGTCGCGCCTACTTCGGTTTGCTGGTCGCCGAGACGCGGCTGTCACTGATGCAGGAGATTCGCGACATCTCGGTTCGCGCGCGCGACGCCGCACAGCAGCGTTTCGATGCCGGCGGCGCCCCTCGGCTCGAGGTCATGCAGGGTGAGCTGGCCCTCGCCTCGGCCGACAACGACCTCGCGGCGGCGCGTGGTGAAGCGGACGGCGCACGCGCAGAGCTCAACGCACTGGTCGCGCAACCGCTCGATACCCCGATCGCGCTGTCGACAGCGTTCGATTCGGGAACATCGCTCACGCGGGAAGCCGCGCTCGCGCTCGCACACGATGCGAACACCGAGCTGCGCGTGATCGATCGACAGATCGAGACGCAACGCGCCAGGCTCGCGCTGGCCAACGCGCTCCGAACGCCTGACGTCGTACCGAGTGCGGCGCTGACGCACGGCGCAGCTCCGGAGTTCGACTACGGGTGGCGTGCCGGCGTGGCTGTGGCTGTACCGATCTTCACGACGCACAAGGCCGGCGTACAGTTCGAGCAAGGTACGCTCGATCAGTTGAGCGCGCAGCGGCAGGCGTCGCTCGTGCGCATCGACGCGCAGGTCTCCTCCGCGGCTGTGCTCGCCCAGACACGACGGCAGCTCTATCTGCGCTACCGCGACGAGATCATTCCGCTCGCGCAACAGGTCGAGCAGGTCGCACAGGACAGCTACCAGCTCGGTCAAACGGGCATCGTCTCGCTCTTGCAGGCCCTGCAGTCGTCGCGCGACGTCCGGCTTCGGTCGCTGGACGCAGCCTCGCAGTTTCAGAATTCAGTCGCCGATCTCGAGCGCGCCATTGGGGCGCCACTGCCGTGAGGACCCTGATGGAATCGCACCGCTGGATGACGGCGCTGGCAGTGTCTGCGGCCATGTGCGCCGGCGCCTGCACGCAGTCAACACCTGAAGAAGTTGAAAGCGAGGCGGTCGTCCCCGTCCGCACGGCCACCGCCGAGAAGGGCACCATTCGCGGCGTGGTGCACGCGACCGGTCTCGTCACGCCCGCACCCGGAGCCGAGTTGATCGTGATCGCACCCGAGGCGGCCCGCATCGCGGAGATTCACCTCGGCGAAGGTGAGCGGGTGAAGCGCGGTGACGTGCTCGTGCGCTTCGAGATTCCGGGCGCGGCCGCGGAAGTCGAAAAACAGGCCGCTGAAGTGAAGCGGGCGCAGGCCTCGCTCGCCAACGCCACCGCCAACGAAACGCGCGCACGCGATCTCTTCACGCGCGGTGTCGCCGCGCGGAAAGAGGTGGAAGACGCCGAGCGGCAAATAGCCGACGCCCAGGCTGCCGTGGCGCAGGCGGAGGCAGCGCGCGCGGCGGCCGCGACCGTGGCGACGCGCTCCGTTGTGCACGCGACGTTCGACGGCCTCGTGGCCAAGCGTTATCACAACCCGGGCGATGTCGTGGAAGCCGCGGCCTCCGATCCGGTGCTCCGTGTCATCGATCCGCAGCGGCTCGAAGTCGTCGCGTCCGTTTCACTTACCGACGTCACGCGCGTCGGTCTCGGCGCGAGCGCCCGCCTCGCGGGCCGGCCGGCCGGTGAATCAGAGGTCGCACTGAAAGTCGTCTCACGACCGTCAGCCGTCGATCCCGGCACGGCGACGATTCCCATTCGACTCGGCTTCGTTCGCCCGACGAACCTTCCGGCAGGTGCGCCCGTGCAGGTCAACATCGACGCCGAGAAGCACGACGACGTGATCGTCGTGCCTGATACCGCAATCGTTCGCGAAGGGGAAGAAACGGCGATCTTCGTCGTCGCCGACAACAAAGCCGCGAGACGTCAGATCAAGATCGGGCTGTCAGACGGGATGCGGACCGAGATCGTCTCGGGCGTCTCGGCCGGTGACCAGGTGATTGTCGAGGGTCAGGCCGGACTGCCCGATGGTGCGGCTGTTACGACCACCAAGCCTGAAGGCGACGAGCCGGCCAGGGAAGACAAGTGAACGGCGCGCCGCTCGCAACCCGACACTCACGAGCGATCGTTCTCGTCGCCATCGCACTCGTCGTCGGCGGCGCGATCGCCGCCGTCATTCTTCCCAGCAGCATCTATCCGCCGCTCGAGTTCCCGCGCATTGTCCTCGTCGCCCAGTCGGGCACGCTTCCCCCGCAGTCGATGTCACTCATCGTCACCAGGCCGATCGAGCAGGTGGTGATGGCAGTGCCTGGCATCAGGCGGGTGCGATCCCGGACGATTCGAGGCGCGACCGAAATCTCTGCGCAGTTCGCCGCGACCACCGACATGGTGGTCGCGCTCCAGATGGTGCAGAACCGCGTCGCCGAGATCACCGGCGATCTGCCGCCCGGAACGACACTCAGGATCGAGCGAATGACACCCGAGATCTTCCCGGTGTTCATCCTGAGCCTGACAGGCACGCTGCCGACGGCACAGCTTTACGAGTATGCCAACTACGTCGTGAAGCCCGAGATCGCGCGCGCGCCCGGCGCGGGCATCATCGAGGTGCTCTCGAGCGATACGCGCGAGGTCGAGATCGTGCTCGATCCCGCCAAGCTGAATGCAGCTGGTCTTGGCGTCGTCGAAGTCGCCGATGCCCTCGCCGCGGAAAACACGATCGAGCCGGTTGGCCGCTTCGCGCAGTCCGGCCAGCAGCATCTGACACTCGCGTCCGGTCTGTGGACCACCGTTCACGATATCGAGCAGGCGCCAGTACTGGTTCGAAACGGCGCGACCGTGCGCGTGTCGGATCTCGGCACGGTGTCGATGGGCGCCCCCGACCGTACCCTCCTCGTGACCGGCGACGGGCGCGATGCCGTCTCGATGAGCATCGCGCAACAGATCGGCGCCAGTATTCTCGAGCTGAAAACTGCCGTCGACACCGTCGTCAACAATCTCAAGACCGTGCTGCCTGCTGGCATCACGATCACCCGCGTCTATGACCTCGCCGAGTTCGTCGAGGAATCAATCGCCAGCGTCCGTGACGCCATCCTGATTGGGAGCCTGCTCGCGATCGCGGTTCTGCTGGTGTTCCTGCGCGACTGGCGCCTCACGCTGATTGCGGCCATCACGCTCCCGATGGCCGTCATCCCAACGTTCGCGTTCATGTGGCTCTTCGGCGGAACGATCAACCTGATGTCGCTCGGTGGGCTCGCCGTCGCCATCGGCCTCGTCATCGACGATGCGGTGGTTGTGGTGGAGAACGTGCATCGGCGGGCGGGGGAAGGCGGTGAGAGCGTCATGAGCGCGGTCTCTCAGATCACGGGACCGCTGGTCAGCTCCACTCTGACCACGGTGGTCGTGTTCGCGCCGCTCGGTCTGCTGTCTGGAGTGCCCGGCCAGTTCTTCCAAGCCCTGTCACTGTCGCTCTCTGTCGCGGTGCTGATCTCGCTCGCACTGGCCGTCACCGTCGTCGCGCTGATGGCGCGCTGGGCCACGGTACACCATCGACCCGCGGGCGAGTGGCACGGGCGTCTCGAGCAGCTCTACGAGCGCCTGCTTGGCTTGATGGTCCGCGTTCCGGCGATCTCAGTTGCGATGGGTGTCCTCCTCCTGGCATTGACGATCGTCCTGTTCTCGCGCGTCGGAACCGGCTTCTTTCCTCCTGCGGACGAAGGCGGGTTCGTGCTCGACTACCTGACCCCGGAGGGCAGCGCCCTGGCAGACACCGATCGCCAGGTGCGTCTCATCGAACGCGTCGTAGCCGACACGCCGGAGGTCGCCGCCTACTCACGCCGCACCGGATCGGAGCTCGGTCTCTTCGCGACGGCGCAGAACAGCGGCGACATCCTCGTCCGACTCAAGCCGCGAAACCAGCGCAGCCGGTCGTCTGAAGAAGTCATCAGCGACCTCCGTGAGCGCGTGCACGAAGCAGTGCCGCTGGTGGAGATCGAGTTCGTGCAGCTGCTTCAGGACATGCTCGGCGATCTCGAAGGCAGCGCCGAGCCGATTGAGGTGAAGATCTTCGGCGACGATCCCGAACGCCTCGCCGAGCTCGCCGGACCTGTCGAGGAGGCACTCAACGGCATCGAGGGCGTCGTCGATGTCGTCGGCCCGCAGCGCGGCAATCCCGAAGTCACCTGGACGATCGACCCGGTCGCGGCCGCACGCTACGGTCTCAGCGCGCAGCACGTGTCGAAGCAGCTTGCCGGAAACTGGCTGGGACAGCTGACATCCGATCTCCGCCTGGCCGATCGAACCATCCCCGTTCGCGTTCGCCTGCCCGATTCCGTTCGTTTCAATCCGGACGCGTTGCCCCATACCTTGATTCGCACCGGCGACGGCAAGCCCATCCCGCTGTCCGAGGTCGCGAGCATGACACGCGCGAACGGGCAAGGCGAACTGCGTCGCGAGAATCTTCGTCCGATGGCCGTCGTCAGCGGCCGGCTCGAAGGACGTGATCTCGGTGGCGCCGTCGCCGACATTCAAAGCAAGCTACGTGAGCTGCCGCTGCCGATCGGCTACACGTACGAGTTCGGCGGACAGTACCAGTCGCAGGCCCAGGCATTTCGCGAGATGTTGATGGTCGCGGCGTTGGCGATCTGCCTGGTCTTCCTGATTCTCGTCGTGCATTTCCGGGCGTGGACGCCGGCGCTGCTCATTCTTCTCGCCGCGCCGCTCTCTGTCGGTGGTGCGCTCATCCTCCTGCTGCTCACCGGGACCGACCTGAACATCTCTTCGTCGATGGGGATGATCCTCCTGGTGGGGCTGGTGGTGAAGAACGGCATCATGCTCCTCGACTTCTCGGAGAAGCTTCACGCGGAAGGACAGTCGTTCGAGTCAGCGATCGCGGAAGCGGGGCGTATCCGTTTGCGACCGATCCTGATGACGACCTTCTGCACGCTGTTTGGACTCCTGCCGCTGGCACTCGGCCTCGGCGCCGGAGCAGAGCTGCAACGTCCGCTGGCGCTCGCCGTGATCGGCGGTCTTGCGCTCTCGACGCCGGTGACGTTACTCATGATCCCGGGCCTTTACGCTGCCATCACCCACGTCGTCGGTGAGCGGCGTCCACGCACGCCGTAACGTCAGCCTCGGCGTTTGAAGAACTGAACGGCGCGCTCGTGCTTCTCTGCCGCGGCGCGTGAGGAGAACGTCCCCAGGTTGCGCCGGCGGCCGGTGCGTGGGTCGGCCTTTCGAGAGTAGAGGCGGTATTTTCCAGACTCGAGCTTGCGGATCATCAAAGCCTCCTCGATCGAAATCGAGCAAGACTTCAGCCAGAGGACGGGATCAGATCCGCGCGGTCGAGTCCGTCGGGAGTCTCACCTGTTCGCGATCGGCGGCGGCAAAGGCGCGCTTGAGTAATGTAGGCGTGACGATCGTCGTGATCATGCCCATCAGCACCAGCACCGAGAACAGCCCTGGCCCGATCAATCCACTGCTCAGGCCGATGCGCGCCACGACGAGCTCCATGATCCCGCGGCCGTTGAGTCCCATGCCGAGCGCCCAGCTCTCGGCCGGCGCCATGCCGGCAAGCCATCCGCCGACGCGGCCGGAGAGGATCTTCCCGACGAACGCCACAACCACCACACCGACGGTAAGCCATGCATCACTCAGCCCGGATGGATCGAAGGCGAGGCCGATCGATGCGAAGAAGAGCGGCGCCAGGAAACCCATGCTGACCGCTGACGCGGTCTTTCGAGCCTGCTCGAACTGCTGCGGGCCGAGGAGTTCGTGGCTGAGGAGTACCGACCCGAAGAACGCGCCGACCACGAAGTGCAGTCCCAGAGCTTCGGCCAGCGCGGCGAAGATGATGACGAAGAGCAGCGTCGCCGCGAAGACTGGCTCCTTTACTCGCAACCGGCTGCCGATGCTTTCCCTCCACCTGTCGAGGTGCGCCATCGCAGCGGCCTTGTTGATGGCTTTGCCCGCGAGCACGACGGCAGCCATGAACAGCACGACCTTCGCCGTAGGAATCCCGGCAGACATCACCACCTCGCGCCAGCCCGCCTGAGTTCTGCTGGCGTTGACGATGACGCCAAGAACAAGGAGCGCGATGACGTCGTTGGCGATGGCGGCGCCGATGATTCGTTGACCGATGGTCGTCTGCAGCCGCCCGAGGTCCATCAGGATGCGAATGCTCACGGGCAGAGCGGTGATCGAGATGCACAGTCCGACGAAGATCGTTCGGTGGGCATCGAGCCCGAGCGCCACGCCGAGGCCGAGTCCGAGCGCGAACGGGATGACGAATCCCATGATCGAGATCCAGAGATTGCGTCCCGAAAACGCGTCGACCAACTGGTCGAGGCTGATCTCCATGCCTGCGAGCAGGACCAGCATGAGCAGGCCGATGTCAGCGATGGCGGTGAGCTCGGGCGATTGCTGAATGAGGCCGAACAACGCGGGGCCGAGGATGAGTCCGGCGACGATCTCGCCAATCATGGCTGGCTGGCCGACGCGCTCGGCAAGTTCCGCAGCCACGCGCGAGACGATCAACAGGAAGAGAATGGCGATGATCAGGGTCATGGTCGATTGCCGGGGTCTTCGGCCGGCGCTACACTCCTCCGCGCGCTGTTTTCACAGTGGGAGGAATCATGGCTCGACGGATGGTGCTCATGTTCGCGATCGCAGTTATTCACGCCACACTGAGCGCACAGTCCCAGACACCTCGCAACGATCTCCCGCAGCCGTATAAGACTACTCGGGACTGGGGCCAGCTTCCTCCTGGTGTCGCGTGGGCGGCGGTCACCGCGATCGAGCCTGCACCCGACGGAACCATTTACGTCATCCATCGCTGTTTCGAGAACTCGTGTGCGGGACGCAGCGAGGCGCCGATCATCAAGTACGACGCGAACGGAAAGATCCTCGCCACGTGGGGGCAGGGGATGTTCGTCTTCCCACATGGTGCAACGGTCGATCGCGAGGGCAACCTCTGGGTGACCGACGCGCGCGGCGAGAACGGCAAGGGGCACCAGGTCTTCAAGTTCAACCCGCAGGGCAAAGTATTGATGACGCTCGGCAAGGCGGGTGTCAGTGGCTCCGGTGCGGACCTCTTCGATCAACCCACGGACGTCCTCGTCGGGCCGAATGGCGACATCTTCGTCACCGACAGTCATCGCAACGGCAAGAACAATCGCGTGGTGAAGTTCACGAAGGATGGCACGTTCATCAAGGAGTGGGGCAAGAAAGGATCGGGCCCTGGCGAGATCAGCGAGCCGCACACGATCGCGTTGGATTCGCGCGGGCGTCTCTTCGTCGGCGATCGCGAGAACAATCGCATCCAGATCTTCGACCAGGACGGCCGCTACCTGACCGAGTGGCGTCAGTTCGGCCGGCCGAGTGGCATCACGATCACCAGTGACGACACCATCTACGTCACCGATTCGGAGTCAGGCCCCGACACTGGCGCGCACGAACTGCCCGGCATCAAGAAAGGCATTCGCATCGGCAGCGCGAAGGATGGCAGCGTCACCGCGTTCATCGAAGACATGGAGTCGACGGTCGCGGATCATTCCGGTGCGGAAGGCGTCGGGGTCGATGCAAAGGGCAACGTCTATGGAGGGGTCGTCCGCCGCCGCATGCTCGAGCGTCACGTCCGCGGAGCGAAGTAGATGTCACCTCTTGCGCGTCCAGGTAAATCCCGCGCAAAGGTGTGAAGGGGTCTGACCCCATCTAAGACCGGCGCGGCGTGCAGCCGACATGTGGAATAGAAATGTCACCTGCACGTGTCGCGGCGGTCGTCGTCACTGCGCTCGTTGCCGGTGCAATGGCGGCAAGCGCTCAAGGGCTCGCGGAAGCCGCAGCAAGGGCGCGACAAGAACAGCAGGCCCGCCAGGCCGTTCAGGCGGTTCCGACTCCGACCGACGGCGACTTCACGTTCGAGAGCCCATGGGAGATCACGATCGCCGGCTTTCGGCAGTACGCCGCCATCCGATCTGATCTCAAGGCGCTTCGACGGTACCGGCCGACGCTCAATGCGCGCCTCTACGAGGCGAGCCAGCGTGTCGATCGGCTCGCCGCGCTCTCGTCCATCATCTCGGCCGAACCGCCCGTCGTCGATGTGCTCGATCGGTATCACGTGACGCCGCGCGAGTACCTGTGGATGGAGCAGACGTTTCTGACCGCTGATTACTGGTTGCACCGCGACAGCCCGCGCGGGCTGCGTGGCCAGTTGATCCACGTGGCGAACATCCGGTTCCTTCGCGAGCAAGCCCGTCTGGTGCGCGAGCTCATTCCCTATTGGGGAGAGCAGTGGCACGACGCCGATCGATTCATCGAACGATTCTGACGCCAACCCCTCACCCACCAGCGTCCGTCTAAGGCACCATGGATGTCCTTGGCGACCTGCGATACGCGCTTCGCCTGCTCCGCAAGACGCCCGTCTTCGCACTCGCTGCAATAGGCACGCTGGCGCTCGGCATCGGCGCCAACACCACCATCTTCTCGCTCGTGCAGATGATGCTGCTCGAGCCGCTGCCGTACCAGAATCCGGACGAGATCGTCGTGGTCTTCGAGGACAGAACCGCGGCGGGTTTCCCGAGAAACCCGACTGCTGCCGGCAACTATCACGACTGGCGCGTGATGAACCGGTCGTTCACCGACATGGCGGCCACCGCGTTCGCGTTCGCGAACCTCACTGGTGACGCTGCACCGGAACTCGTCATCGGCCGGCGCGTGACGGCCAACTTCTTCTCGGTGCTGGGCGTCCAGCCTGTGCTCGGCCGCGCCTTCACGGAAGCGGACGACACCAGCGGCGCGCGAGTCGTCATGATCAGCCACGCCCTCTGGCAGCGCCGCTACGGGAGCGATCCCGGGATCGTCGGCCGCACGATTGCGATGACTGGCCAGAACACGACGTCGAGCGCGGGCGACGTCAAGTATGAGGTGGTCGGGGTGGCGCCCGCGTCGTTTGTCTTCCTCAGCCGCGACGTCGACTACTGGGTCCCGATGCAGTTCTCTCCCGCAGAGGCATCCGATCGCGGCAACCACATGTTCACTGTGGTCGCGCGCCTGAAGTCCGGTGTGTCGGCTGAGGCTGCTGACTCGGACATGGAAGCGATTACGAGGCGCCTGAGCGAACAGTATCCGGAGACGAACCGCGATTTCGCCGCAGCCTCCGTCGTCCAGATCCGTGAACAGGTACTCGGCGACACCAGAGTCCAGGTGATGGCACTGATGACTGCTGCGGCAGCCATCGTCCTCATCGCCTGTGCCAATCTCGCCAGTCTGCTCCTGGCTCGCGCATCAGTGCGCCGGGGCGAGTACGCGGCGCGACTGTCGCTTGGCGCCACGCGCGGACGACTGGTACGGCAGGTGCTCGTCGAAGCGCTGTGCCTTTCCTTTGCCGGCGGCATGCTGGGGCTTGCGATCCCACTGCTGACCACGACATTCGTCGAGCGGATCGTGCCTCTGGGACTGCAGGCCTTCAGCGTGTCGATCATGGATTGGCGCCTGCCCGCGTTTGCCGGCGCGCTCTCGATTGCGACCGGGCTGCTGTTCAGCATCGGACCGGCGCTTCAATCGGCGCACGCCTCCACAGCGGATGTGCTGCAGCAGCACGCACGTGGCAACACCAGTGGTCGGAGCCGTGCCTTTCGCGATGGCCTGGTCATGTTGCAGGTGGCGGCCACGCTGGTGCTGCTCGTCACCGCAGGTCTGATGCTGCGAACGCTCGCCAACCTCAGCGCCATCGATCGGGGGTTCGACGCAGACAACGTGCTGACGATGGTGGTGCCGCTGATGCCGAAGTACGCGGACCCGAGCAGACGGCTGGCGTTTTACGAGCCGATCCTCGAAGGCGTTCGCGCACTGCCAGGTGTGCGAGGCGCAGCGTTTGGTTCTGCGCTTCCGTTTCAGTCCACCGGCTTCACGAGCGGCTTCAGTGTCGAGGGACGTCAGCGCCTTCCCGGGGACGACCTCGATGCGTTGATTCGTGTGGGAACGGCCGACTATCTGCAGACATTGCGAGTGACGCTGGTCGAGGGACGTCTGCTCGACGCGCGCGACGGCTCGAATGCGCCTCTTGCTGTTGTCGTCAATGAAACGATGGTCCGTCGATTCATGCCGGGACAATCGGCGCTCGGCCGGCAGGTCCGCTTCGACTCAACGCAGCGGTGGTTCACGGTCGTCGGCGTCGTGAAGGACGTGCTCGAGCGTGGATACGGGCTGGAGTCGAAGCAGGCGATCTACGTGACAGCGGCACAGGGGCCGCGCTACTTTCCAGCCGTCAATCTGATCGTGCGCGTGGACAGCGACCCGCTCGGTCATGCACAGGCAGTGCAGCGGATCATCCGTGCAGCCGATCCTGACCAGCCGATCCGCCTGGTCCGGTCGATGAATGACGTCATCGCTCTCACGGTTAGCGATCGCCGTCAGCAGACGACGCTGCTGGTCGCGTTTGGCGCACTTGCGCTCGTCATCGCGTCGCTTGGCCTGTATGGGCTGCTTGCGCAAACGGTGTCCGCGCGTGCGCGAGAGATTGGGATTCGCATGGCGCTCGGCGCCACGTGGCGGAGCGTGATGCGAATGGTGATGTCGCGCGGCATTGGACTGACCGGCGCCGGCCTCGGCATTGGCACCCTCCTGGCGTGGGCGCTAACACGAGGCATCGAGTCGTTGCTCTACGGCGTGGGCGCCTCGGATCCGCTGACATTCGCGCTGGTCGCTGGCCTGCTGGCGAGCGTCTCGGCCGTGGCGTGTGCGATTCCGGCCGTACGCGCGGCGCGCGTCGATCCGATGCTGGTCTTGCGCGACCAGTAGCGACGGCGAATAGTGACGGCTCATCGCCAAACAGGAATCTCCATCCCAACCCCCCACGTGACGATATGGCCATTGTCGGTCGAAGGCCCGCTGATGCGCTTGGCGTAACCGACGCTAAGCCGAAAGAGTTGCCCACAACCGAGCTCTCCACCCACATACGTAGAGTTTGCGGAAGCGCCGCGTGGGGAATTCCATGTTCGTGTGACCACGCCTCGAACATCCGTGTTGACCACCCCAAGCAGAGCCCTACCTCCCCATACCTGCATGCCTCCCAGCCCAACACTTCCGCCAACGATCAAGCCGCTGCCTCCCTCACTGTTCTTGACGTCACCATCGGACAAAAACAGTGAAGCACCGAAGTTCGGTCGAAGCGCCTTGGAATACGCCGCGTCGAGAAGCAACGCCTGGAGGTCACTCGCCTGTCGTTTCGCTGGATTTGTGCTCGTTTGCGCTTGTGCCGTTGGGGGCCCGGCAACGAGCGCCACGCACATCATCAAGAGAGCGACTGCCGTGTTCTCATTGCGGCGCACAAGTGTCATACACCCGAGAATGCCCTGACGCATCCGCCCGTGTCCTGACGAGACACCTGAAAAGCACTGAAAGGCGTATGCTGCGAACCTGAGATTAGGAGGGCCCATGAGTCTTTCCGCTGTTTACGCATCGAACGTCCCTCTTCAAGCAACACTCAAGACGGTGGCGTTCTTGTGCTCATCGTTCGCGGCCATCTTTTGTGTCTCCGCGGGCGTTGGGTTGCTCAACATGCTGCTCGCAGGCATGAGTACCGGCGCCGATATCGGACTGGCGGAGTTTTCGACACACAGCGGATTGACTCTCGTCTTCTTTGTGTTTGCCGGGCTGGCTACCTACCTGGCGAAGAAATGTTTCTGGTAACGCATGGCTGCAGCGCTCGCTCACGCGTTGGTCGTGGCGATTGCGCTATGACCAGGTGCTGCCGAAGAATCGGGGCGTTGCAGTTTTCCCCTCCCAATAGCTAACCCCGCCGGCGAATTGCGCGACGATTCTCCGGGCAGTACACTCCGCACGCTGGCACGATCGATCGTGCTGTGGCGACTGGAGGCCTCCGATGCGACGCTCGCTGCTCTTCTGCTGCACTCTTGCCGGTCTACTCGGCTCCCTCGGGGTCGTCATGGGACAGAACCCGGGACCGAGCGCTCCGCCTCCAGATCCCAACACCGTCAAGCTGGTCGGCGATCGGTTCAAGCCGCTGACCTATCGCGAGATGAATCCCGAACAGAAAAAGATGTTCGAGAGCTTGATCTCTGGCGAGCGACGCGGCGCCGGCGGACCGTTCAACGTCCTGTTGCGCAGTCCGGAGATGGGTGACCTCGCACAGAAGTTCGGCGCGTCGATGCGCTTTCATTCGTCGATCCCGTCCAAGCTGAACGAGATGGCGATCATCATCACCGCGCGGCATTGGACATCGCACTACGAGTGGTATGCGCATCGCCGTGCCGCCGCGAACGCGGGCTTGAATCCGGCCATCATCGAAGCCATCGCCACCGGCAAGCGACCGACCGGAATGGCCGCTGACGAAGAAGCCGTCTACAACTTCTGCACCGAGCTGTTGACGAACAAGCAGGTCAGCGATCAGACGTTCCAGGCAGCGAAGGAGAAGTTCGGCGAGCGCGGGGTCGTCGATCTGATCGGAGTGACGGGCTACTACCAGGTCGTCTCGATGCTGCTCAACGTCGACCGTTATCCGTTACCGGACGGGGTGAAGCCGGAGTTGCAGCCGCTGCGTTAGTGCCATTCCTATGTTGCGTGCTCCAGCCGTGAACCGACGTCGGCTGGTCCTGGTTCGACTGACGATCGCACTCCTGGTGGTGTGTCTCGCCGGGACAGCCACCGCCCAGTTCCGCAGAGGGTTCGGGAACGTGCGCCTGGCAAGCGCACGAGACTTCGACGGACACTTCCACTTCTGCCGTCTCGTGTATCAAGGCAACGGGCGGGGTGGAAGTTGGACCACCGACTTCCCTCGCGCCGACATCAACATGTCGATCCGACTGTCGGAGCTCACGCGAACAACGGTCAGCTTCGACGCCTCGGGACAACCCAATCATCTGCTTGTCCGCGCGACGAGCGACGAACTCTTCCAGTGTCCGTTTCTCATCATGGCAGCGCCGGGAAGCGCGGTGTTCAACGACGAGGAAGCGGCCCGTCTGCGTGAGTACGTGCTGAAGGGCGGCTTTCTGTGGGCGGATGACTTCTGGGGCAGCTACCAGTGGGACCAGTGGGTCTCACAGCTTCGCAAGGTACTTCCCGCGGATCGCTACCCGATCATCGACATCCCGCTCGACCATCCCCTGCTCCGCGGCCAGTTCGAGGTGACGATGATTCCGCAGATTCCCAACATCGGTTACTTCACGCGATCGGGAGGCGATACGTCGGAGCAGGGCGCCGACAGCTCGGAGCCTCATGCGCGATTCATCGCCGATGACAGCGGCCGCATCATGGTCTTCATGACGCACAACACGGACATCTCTGACTCCTGGGAACGCGAGGCCGACGACCCCACCTACTTCTACACCTTCGGTCCGCGTGGCTACGCCCTCGGCATCAACGTGTTGCTGCATGCGATGACGCATTAGCAGCGAGATTGAAGATTTTGATGATCTTTGATTGTTGAGTGGTTGTTGATTGGGGATTGTTGATTGGTGATTCGACCTTCAACAATCGCCAATCGCCAATCGCCAACGAATCAACGATCGACAATCACCAAATCAACGATCACAACCCCGGTTCGGATTAACGCTCGTCACGTTCGCCCGCCCTCTCGATGACTCTCAGCGCACGGGCGTGAACGAGATCAGGCGGATCGCCGGAGCAGGGCCGGCGTCCGCCAGCAGATAGACGTCCGCGTCATCGTCAACCGCCGGTCCGCGGTGTGCCTCGAGCGGTGCGTCCGTGTTGAAGTACTTCTTGTAGGCGGCGATCCAATCCGACGCCATCTCGCGCTGTGCCGTCGCCAGATCGAGCTTGCGGTTGCAGACCAGTTGCGGAAGCAGCCGCTCGAGTTCGTCCTTCACGCGCGCGTTCCACACAGGTGACTCGTATCGCTGGGGCCACAGGTTCCGCGCATCCGTCGCGCCGCCGAGCTCCGGTGTGATCAGATAGTCGAGCTCGTACTGATCGGACGGCACATCTTCAACGCCGTACGCGTTGAGTACCTCGGCACGCATCGCGGCGGTGATCGGCCGCATGTGGGTCGCGCCGGAGCACAGCTCCTCGACGTCGACGTCCCACGTTGCGCCAGGCGTGATCGACGCCACGGGCAGCGCGAGCCTGTGGCCACCAGAGAGCGAACCAACGGCGGTTGCACCCGTGAAATGGGTCATGCCCGCGACGGCCAACACGGCGACGGCCGCCACAGCGATCGCGGGAGCGAACACAAGCCGCTGGCGATTCGACTCGCGTGCCGCGCGCGCCAGCGAGGCCTCGAGCCGGGTTCTCGAGAACTCGACGAGTGGCGTGGCGCTGTTCTTCGAACGATAGTCCGCCGACGTCGCGGATGCCGCCGACGCGATCGCCTCCCGCCTCGCGCCGCAGGCCCCACACGAGCTGAGGTGACCCGCGAACAGAGACTGACGCGAGTCGGAAAGCTCCCCATCGAGTTCCTGCAGGATCTCCTGATCGGTGAGGTGGCGGTCCAGAGCACGCATCGGGCTAGCCCTCATCAGCGTTCGTGAGACGTGTCATCGATCGTGCGAGCGATTTGGCCACCCCGCCGAGCGAGATGTCCAGCGTCCGGGCGATGTCGCGATAGCGAAGCCCCTCGGCACGCAGAAACAAACACTGTCGATCGCGTTCAGGAAGCGCGCGAACGACCGCGCGGAGCCGCCGCGTGCGTCGGCCGTCAGCGAGCTGCTGTTCCGGATCCGAGGAGGGATCGATGACGCGGTCGACGACCGTCACGTCCCAGGTACCTTCCCATCGATGCCGTCTCGCCGCCTTCTCGCGGTGCTTGAGCGCGAGATTGTGTCCTACGCGAAAGATCCACCCGCGCAGGTTGGCGCGCGATCGGCCAAGCCCAAGATGTTTGAACAACTGCAGGAACACTTCCTGGACGACATCTTCGGTGACTTCCGCGGTGAGGCCGAACGCGCCGACGTAGCGACGCAGACCCGGTGCACACTCGTCGAAGAGTCGCAGCACATCCTCCTGCGCCGACGAAACGGACTCGACTCCGTATCCAAGAAGGCTCGCAGGCAGCGAGACGCCGGCGGCAGGTGATTCCTTCGACATGGGTCTTCCGTCGCATTTTACACGGCGGAGCACCAGTCGACGCTCCACCACTTTACCTGATCGAAACCGTGAACAGAATGATGCGACGAGGAATATCTCTAAAGATGGGACCCCGTGTCACACATGCTGCCTGCATGCTGGCGTTCGTCGTCATGCTCCCCGTACTCGCCTCTGCGCAGGGCTCATCGACTGAATCAGGTACGCAGGATCCAGAAACGCCTTCACCGCCGCCAGCCACGACGTTCACCGTCACCGTCATCGGAGCGACGCCGCTTGTCGGCATCGAATTGCCGATCGAACTGGTAGCGGCGCCCGTCCAGACATTGACGGGACGCAGCATCGAAACGAGCGGGGCCCTCGACCTTCCGGCCTACCTGAATCAGCGTCTCAACGGCATCCACGTCAACGAGACACAGGGCAATCCATTTCAAGCCGACGTCAACTACCGTGGGTACACCGCCTCGCCGCTCCTCGGCACACCACAAGGGCTGTCGGTCTACATGGACGGCGTTCGACTGAATCAACCGTTCGGTGACGTCGTGAGCTGGGATCTGATTCCCAAAGTGGCGATCTTCTCGGGAGCGCTGATGCCGGGATCGAATCCGCTGTTCGGTCTGAACACACTCGGTGGAGCACTCTCGATTCAAACCAAGGACGGCCGTAACAGTCCGGGCACGAAGGTGCAGGCGATCTATGGCAACGATGTGCGCCGCGCCGTGGAGTTCGAGCACGGCGGCAGCAGCGCCGCGAACGGCATGAACTGGTACGTCGCCGGGAACCTCTTCGCGGAGGATGGCTGGCGCGACAACTCTCCCTCCGACGTCAGGCAGCTGTTTGGCAAGGTCGGTTGGGGCAAGGGCCGCAGCGATGTCTCCGTGAGCCTTGCCTACGCGGACAATGCGCTCAACGGCAACGGACTTCAGGAGATCGGCTTCCTGGATCGTGATTACGCGAGCGTCTATACGAAGCCCGACGAAACCGACAATCGATCCACCTTCCTCAACGCCACGGCCACTCGCGCGCTGAGCGATCGCGTCACCTTGTCCGTCAACGGCTACTTCCGCGCCATCGACACCGACACGTTCAACGGCGACATCAATGAAGCGGCGCTCGATCAAGCCGTCTATCAACCGACGGTGGCCGAACAGGCGGCGCTGTTCACGGCCGGATACATCACCGCTCCTGTCGTCGGCGCCAACGCCAGCAACACGCCATTTCCGTACCTGCGCTGCGTCGCCAACGTGCTGCTGAACGACCGGCCGGCCGAGAGGTGCAACGGTCTCGTCAATCGCGGTCAATCCGATCAACGCAACGGCGGCATGTCTGGACAGATCACTCTGCGCGACCGTCGTCATCGGCTGACCGCCGGCGGCGCATTCGATCGCAGCAGCGTCGGCTTCGCTCAAACGACGGAGTTGGGCTACCTCAATCCTGATCGCAGCGTCACGGGCACCGGCGCGTTCGCCGATGGCGAGACCGGTGGCGAGATCGATGGCGAGCCGTTCGACGCCCGCGTAAATCTCGACGGGTCCATTCACACCTGGAGCCTGTTGGCGACCGACACGATCGGTCTTCGCGAGAAGTGGCATCTGACGCTCTCGGGCCGCTTCAATCAAACGACCGTCGACAACAACGACCTCATCACTCCAGGCGGCGGGCCCGGATCGCTTGACGGTCATCACGTGTTCAGTCGATTCAATCCCGCCGTCGGCATCACCTACGACCCATCGACACGGCTCAATTTGTATGCGGGCTACAGCGAAGGCAGTCGTGCCGCCACGTCCATTGAGCTCGGATGCGCGGACCCGGACCAGCCGTGCAAGCTGCCGAACGCAATGGCCGGCGATCCTCCGCTCGATCAGGTCGTCACGCGAACGTTCGAAGCCGGCGTGCGTGGCGAGCGCGGTCGCGTGGCGTGGCATGGCGGCTTTTTTCACGCGCGGAACGAGGACGACATCCTCTTCGTGACATCCGAGCAGACCGGCTTTGGGTACTTCCGGAACTTTGGTGAGACGCGACGTGACGGGATCGAGCTCGGCGCGAACGCGCAATTCGGGCACGTCTCGCTCGGCGGCGGCTACACGCTTCTCGACGCGACGTTCCAGAGCGAAGAAACGGTCAACGGTGAAGGCAACTCGTCCAACGACCAGGCTGAACAGGGCGAACCGGGCCTCGAGGGGGCGATCGAGATCAAGCCTGGCGATCGGATGCCGCTGGTGCCTCGCCACATGTTCAAGGCCTTTGCGAACGTGCAGATCACGAGCGCATTCAACGTGGACGTTGACCTCGTCGCGGCGTCAGGCAGCTTCGCGCGTGGGAACGAGAACAACCTGCACGAGCCTGACGGCATCTACTACCTCGGTCCCGGCGATTCACCTGGATACGTTGTCGTCAATCTCGGCGGACGCTACCGGCTCACGCGGTGGTTGCAACTCGTGGGGCAGATCAACAACCTGTTCGATCGTCGCTACTACACCGCGTCGCAACTGGGAGCGTCGGGATTTACCGACAGCGAGACGTTCATCGCGCGTCCGCTGCCGGCGATCAATGGAGAGTTCCCGGTGAGGCACTCGACGTTCTACTCGCCAGGCGCGCCAATGAGAGGATGGATTGGGACTCGACTGACGTTCTGATGAAGGCGGGTCTAAAGACCCGCCTCTACTCTGTCAACTAGCGTGGCTTCAGCGTCAGCTTTTGTACCCGCCAGTTCGTGATTTCGCCCACGTAGAGCTCGTTCTCGCTCTTGCAATCCATCTCGTGGACCGAGCCGAACTCTTTGATCAACTTCCCCGCGGTGCCGAATTTGCCGACGATCTTTCCGTCGAGCGTCATCTTGTAGATCTCGCCGTTGTCCATCGACGTGGACGGATTCGAGTTGGACGCATACAGGAACTGACGCGGCCCCGGCGTGATGCAGATCGCGGACGGCGCGCCCACGTTCACGTACTGCGTCTTGAAATTGCCGTCGCCGTCGAACACCTGGATGCGGTTGTTCTGTCGATCGCCGACGTAGACGAGCCCCGCCGCGTCGATCGCCATCGTGTGCGGGATGTTGAACTGACCCGGCGCAGACCCGCGCGAGCCCCACGACTTGATGTACTTGCCGTTGCGATCGAACTTCGCAATGCGCGAGTTCCCGTAGCCGTCGGCGACGTAGATGTTGCCCTGCGCGTCCCACGCGACGTCGGTCGGCCGATTGAAGTTGTCACCCGGCACGCCGGTCCCCTGTGGCGGAGGAGGACCTGTCGGGGCTGGACCAGCGGCACGTCCGCGACCACCGCCACCACCACCCTCTTCACCACCCCCACCGCCGGCGCCGCCCGGCACGTTGATCGCCTCGGGCTTCCTTCCCATCGTCATCACGACGCGACCTTCGGGATCGAACTTGATCACCATGTTCGCGCCTTCGTCCACGACCCAGATGTTGTCCTGCCGGTCGACCCGTACCGTGTGGGCGAAGAGGAAGCCGTAGAGCCCCTGTCCGATCTCGCGGATGTACTTGCCCGACGGATCGAACTCGAAGAGCCGCGCGCCGCCGCCGCGTGAAAACGTACGGCGGGTGCCAAGCGTCGAGAACGGCGTGCCGGTCCGCGTGTAGACGAAGATGTTCCCCTTGGAGTTGGTCGCGACGCCGACCGCCTCGCCGAGGTAGATATCGTCTGGCAGCTTGATCGGATCGACGGCGTCGTAGGGAATCTCGGGGATCGAGAGCTGCGCGCCGATTGGTGCAACCGCCAGGACAACCGCGAGCGCTGCGAGCTTCAGTG
>Ga0310810_10002287_pt1 | contig 20520 bp, 22 predicted proteins | sample NCmetagenome_FD_207641 | JGI IMG/M metagenome (GOLD analysis project Ga0310810, IMG submission 207641) | Soil microbial communities from experimental microcosm in Duke University, North Carolina, United States - NC | ecosystem: Engineered > Artificial ecosystem > Soil microcosm > Unclassified ...
GGAGCCTTTGCCTTGAGCGCGCGCGGCGTATCCAGTGCGAGCAGTTTTCCGCGATCGATGATCGCCAGCCGGTCACAGAGGCGATCCGCTTCGTCCATGTAGTGCGTCGTCATCACGATCGTGCGACCGCGTTTGTGCAGGTCGCGCAGAATGTCCCAGAGATCGAGCCGGGCCTGTGGATCGAGCCCGACCGTCGGCTCGTCGAGAAAGAGGATGTCGGGCTCGTGCATCAGCGCGCGCACGATCATGAGCCGCTGCTGCTGCCCACCCGATAGCTCCGCCATCCTGGCACCCGCCTTGTCGGAGAGACCGAGGCGCTCGAGCAGCTCGTAAGCGCGCTTCGTCGCGACTTCGAAAGGAATGCCGAAGTACGCAGCGTGGAACTGAAGATTCTCGAGAACGTTCAGACTGAGGTCGGCGTTGGGCCGCTGTGGTACGACACCGATCGTCTGACGCACGCGCACGGAGTCTTCTACGACATCGGCGCCCGCGACGATTGCCTTCCCCGAGGTGGGGCGAACGCGCGTCGTGAGAATTCCGATCGCCGTCGTTTTTCCGGCGCCGTTCGGACCGAGCAGGCCGAAGAACTCGCCGGCCCCGATATCGAGATCGAGCGAATCGAGCGCGATCACGTCGTTCGCCGGCGGCGCAGGCGCTCCGCTCGGCCAACCGGCAGCACCCGCCGCCGGAGCTCGCCTCCGCTTGGTCTTACCCGTGCCCTTATAGACTTTGCGCAGCGCGCGCATCTCGATCGCGTTCACCGCTTCGCGTTCCGTTCTATGTTGTGGAAAGCTCGATCGCGGGCGCTCAAGCCCCGATCGGGTGCCACGTCGTCTTGAACTCGATGAAGTCGCGGATCTCGTAAACGCTCTGCGCCTTCTCACCGGTCCAATCGAGCTCGTCGTCGCGCTTTCTCGCGCGCACGCGCTTGATACTCTCTGCCGCGCCGAGCTGGAGCTGCTTCCTCTCTTCCTGACTCACGACGGCATTCACGCCGCGGATGTGCGTGTGGGTCGCGAAAGTAGGAACGAGCTCCTTCCTGAATCCGGTGAGCAGGTTCACCACGCCGCCCGGAAGGTCTGATACGGCGAGCAGCTCACCCAGGACAATCGCCGGATACGGGAATTCCTGCGACGCGAGGCAGACGCACGTGTTGCCGGCGATGATCACGGGCGCGATCTGGCTCAGAAGTCCGAGCAAGGGGAACGCGTCGTCCGCGATGATGCCGATGATCCCCATGGGCTCCGCGACCGTGAAGTTGAAGAATGGCCCCGCCACGGGATTCGTATTACCAAGAACCTGCTCGTATTTGTCAGACCAGCCGGCGTAGTAGATCAAACGATCCACGCTGGCAACGACTTCCTTGGCTGCCGCCGCCTTTGTTGACGCTCCTGAGATCACCAGCGCGTTGGCCATCTCCGCGCTCCTCGACTCCAGCATCTCACCAAGCCGATAGAGAATTTGCCCGCGATTGTACGGCGTGCGCTGCGCCCAGTCCGGCCCCGCCTTCGCCGCCGCCTCGACCGCGTTACGCAGATCCTTACGCGTACACTGGGGAATATTCCCGAGCAACGCCGCTTCCCCTTTCCCGCCTCCCTCCTCCCTCCTCCCTCCTCCCTCTTTCCGCCTCCCGCCTCCCGCCTCCCGCCTCCCGCTTCCCGCTTCCCGCACGGGAAAAACGCGTCCGCTCTCGGAGCGAATGAACTGTCCGCCGACGTAGACCTTCGGAGTCTTGGTGACCGGAATGCGCGCCATGGCTAAACGATCTTCCCGTAATCCATGAGACCCTGGCGTCCGCCTTCACGTCCAAACCCGGATTCCTTGTAGCCGCCGAATGGCGACGACGGATCGAACTTGTTGAACGTGTTAGCCCACACGACGCCCGCCTTGAGCAAGGTGCTCATCTTGAGAATCCGCGATCCCTTGTCGGTCCACACGCCGGCCGAAAGTCCGTACATGGTGTTGTTCGCCTTCTCGACGGCTTCCTCGAGTGTGCGGAAGGTGAGAACGCTCAGCACCGGTCCGAAAATCTCCTCGCGCGCGATGCGATGGCTTTGCGTGACGCCCGTAAATACTGTCGGTTTGTAGTAGTACCCTCTCGCCGGCAGCTGACACGCCGCCGACTGATAAATCTCCGCACCCGCCGTCACACCTGAGTCGACCAGCTCGGAGATCCTCTCGAGCTGCGCTCTGGAGTTGATCGCGCCGACGTCCGTGTTCTTGTCGAGCGGATTCCCCACGCGAAGAACGTCGATCCGGTTCCTCAGCTTCGCGACGAACATCTCGGCGATCGATTCCTGAACGAGAAGCCTGCTTCCCGCACAGCAGACGTGTCCCTGGTTGAAGAAGATGCCGTTTACCACACCTTCGACGGCCTGATCCACGGGCGAATCATCGAAGACGATGTTGGCGGCCTTTCCACCCAGCTCCAGCGTCAGCTTCTTGTCGGTGCCGGCCAGCTGCCGCATGATGATCTTGCCGACCTCGGTCGATCCCGTGAACGCGATTTTCGCCGCCGTGGGGTGCGTGACCACCGCGGATCCAGTCTCGCCCGCGCCACAGACGATGTTCACCACTCCGGGCGGCAGCTCCGCCTCGATCAACAGCTCCGCGAACTTGAGCGCGGTGACGGAAGTCGTTTCCGCCGGCTTGAGCACCACCGTGTTTCCCATCGCCAGCGCCGGCGCGATCTTCCACGCCAGCATGAGCAAGGGGAAATTCCAGGGAATCACCTGACCGACGACGCCGAGCGGAACGACGGTGGCTCCGGGCATCGCGTACTCGAGCTTGTCCGCCCAACCGGCGTGATAGAAGAAGTGCGCGGCCGTCATCGGCACATCGAAGTCGCGCGATTCCTTGATCGGCTTGCCACCATCCATCGACTCTGCGACCGCGAACTCGCGCGCCCGATCCTGAATCAGGCGCGCGATGCGATAGAGATATTTTCCGCGCTCGGCTCCTGGCAGTCTGCTCCACGCGCCGAAGGCCTTGTGCGCTGCCTGATACGCGGCGTCGATGTCGGCCTGATTCGCGAGCGCGATCTGCGCCAGAACTTCTTCGGTTGCTGGATTGATGGAGTCGAAGTACTTGCCCGACTTCGGCGCGACAAACTTGCCGCCGATGAAAAGGTCGTACTTCGGCTTCAGCTTCGGATCCGCCGTCTCGGGCGCCGGATCGTACTCCCACAGATCGCCGAATATCAGCTGCGGAACCGAGCTCGTCGTCGCCGCTGGGCGTGCAATGGCTCTAGGAGTCGTCATGTCAGTAGCTCTCGGCGGCCTCTGTGAAATAATAAGGAGCCTGGTAGGCGCCCGTCTTTTCCTTTTCGATCTGGCGGAGCAGGTCGTTGAGCAGCGAGCTCGCGCCAAAGCGGTACCGCGACGAATTCAGCCACGCGTCGCCGAGCGTCTCCTTGACGGCGACGAGGTAGTGGAGCGCCTGCTTCGCGGTCCTGATCCCGCCCGCCGGCTTCATTCCGATTGCAATGCCAGTCGCGAGGTAGAAATCGCGGATCGCCTCGATCATCACCTGAGTGTTCGCGAGCGTCGCGCTACCGGATGCCTTTCCAGTACTGGTCTTGATGAAGTCGCCCGCGCGGATCACCTGCATCGCGAGAAAGGAGGCCGCGCGGACGTTGTCATAGGTGTCGAGCTCGCTCACTTCCAGGATCACCTTGAGCTGGGCGTCTCCGCACGCTTCTACCACTGCGCTGATCTCGTCCTGCACGGCGTTGAACTCGCCGGAAAGGAAAAGACCGCGATTGATGACCATGTCGATTTCGTCGGCGCCGTCGGACACCGCTGTCCGCACTTCCTCGAGGCGAAGCGCCAACGGACTCTGCCCCGAGGGAAATGCAGTCGCAACTGATGCGACCTTTATGGCTGTGTCCGCGAGCCACCGGGCAGCGTGTTTGACCAGGAATGGGTAGATGCAAACCGCCGCGACTGGTGGAACATCCGGGTCGGCGCTCGGTCGGCGCGCTTTCTGGCAGAGTGAAGCGACTTTACCCGGCGTGTCCTTGCCTTCGAGCGTGGTCAGGTCAACCATCGACACAGCCGTCTTCAGTCCCCACAGCTTGGAGCCCTTCTTTATGCTACGCGTCGTGAACTTGGCGACGCGCTCCTCGATTCCGACCTGATCTACGGTTCCGATCTCATCGAAAAGTTTGCTGAAGCTCGTGCGCAGGGCGGCACCGGCAGCGGGGGGCATGGTCCCCGTAATATCGCGCCCGGAAACCCCCATTACAACGAGTGAGGCTGGGTTTGGTTGCCGGTATCCACTGAACTAAAGCTGGTAGCTGCCAGCTTGTAGCTGCCAGCTGGGAGCTTTTGTTTCGTAGTATGCGAGAAGCTTGGAGGGAGTCCCCATTACGACGTCGCACCGCGAACGATTAGTTTGGCAGCATGACCGAAGTGCGTCCCTACGCCGTTCTTTTCGATTTGGACGGTACGCTGATCGACTCGATCGCGCTCCTGCTCGCATCGATGAAGCACACATTTCAGGGCCGGCCGCGACAACCGACCGATGCCGAGTGGATCGAAGGGCTGGGCACGCCGCTGCCGAAGCAGCTCACGCCGTACGTCGAATCGGATGAAGATCGCGAGCGCCTGGTCAATCGCTATCGCACTTTCCAGCTCGAGAATCACGACCAACTGATGGCGCACTACGAAGGAGTGATCGACACTCTCGCCCTTCTCTACCAGCGCGGCCATCCCATGGGCGTCGTCACAAGCAAAGGAAACATGATGATGGAGCGCGGCCTCAAGTTCATTGGCGCCGACGACTACATCGAGGTCGCGATCGGTTACGACTCGGTACACATCCACAAGCCCGATCCGTATCCAGTTCGCGCGGCACTGGAAAAGCTCGAATACGCGGCGACCGAAACCGTCTTCGTCGGTGATTCGCCCCACGATATCAAGTCGGGTAATGCCGCCGGCGTGATTACAATCGCCGCGCTCTGGGGACCGTTCACGCGCTCACAACTCGAGCCTTACAAGCCCACCCATTTTCTCGACGACATTAAACATCTGCCGGCGCTGATGGACCGAATCACAGCGGAAAGTGCGGGGTAGTATATTCCCGCACGTTCGATCCCTTTAGGAGCTAGCCAAATGGGTGTGTCATATCAAACGGGAGCGTTGGTCCGTACCGGTGAAGAGCGAGCTACTCTCGTTCGCCGGACCTACGCGCTGGTACTGGTCAGTGTTCTGGTTACGATCGTGGGCGTTTCGTTCGCGTTGTCGCAGCCCGCGGTTTTGCAGGCAGTGGCCCAACATCCCTTCATCGCATTCCTCGCGGCCCTCGCACCGCTCTTTATCGCCGGTCGCGTGAAAGCCGCATTCCCGATGAATATCGGGTTCGTTCTGCTGTTCAACTTCGCGATGGGCGTGATGATCTCGCCCGCCATTTTCTTCTATGGAAGCCGGCAGCCGGGCCTTATAGGTCAGGCCGCGGTGCTGACGATCGGCGCGTTTGGAATCCTCACTCTCTATGCCTTCGTGAGCCGCCGCGATTTCAGCGCGTGGGGAGGCTTCCTCATGGTTGGGTTGTGGGTGCTGATCGGCACGATGCTGCTCAACGTCTTCTTCCAGAATGCCGCCGTAGATCTATGGCTGGCTTCAGTCGCAGTGCTCCTGTTCAGCGGACTGCTGCTTTACGACACCTGGCGCCTTCGCAACTTCTATGGCCCGGATGAGTACGTGGGCGCCGCGGTACAGATCTATCTCGATCTGCTCAACATGTTCATGGCGATACTTCGCATTATGGGGAACCGCAGGAACTAGAGATCAACCGCGCGATCTATTTTCCTCGCCATGTCAAGGTCTTTCTGCGTAATGCCACCGGCGGAGTGAGTGCTCAGGGAGCAGGTGACCTTGGTGTAGCGGATGTCGATGTCGGGATGATGGTCCGCCGCGTCCGCCGCCTTAGCTACAGCCACCACGAAATCGATCCCGGTCAGAAAATCCCGGAACTGAAAAGTCTTCGTGATGACTTCTCCGCGACGGCTCCAGCCTGGAAGATTTCCGAGCTCTCGCTGAATCGAAATGTCGGATAGACGCTCAGTCATCGATTACATGCTCCGCGCAGGGTATCAGGCGAAGAAGATAAGTTCGCGGTCATCTCGCGCAATGATCGTCGGCATCACCGGCACTTTGCTGATCGCTCTCATCGCGTCACCGGCCAGTGCCCAAAGTTACTCTTCCAGGGAACAGGCCGAATCATCCGACGGCTACTGGAAGAAATTCGCCCTTGGCGCCGGCGTTAGCCTCCTCGCCCACGAAAGCGCGCACATCCTCACATCGATCGCGCTCGGCTTTCACCCTTATATCGGCTTCGACAAGGGCCGACCCACCGTATACTCGGGAATCGACAGCCAGAGATATCCGCACAAGCAGTTTCTCTTTTCCGCGGCGGGACTGACGACGCAGGCGCTCATAAACGAGGCCATCCTGGATATCCCTCACTCGCGCGGTGGGGCGATAGAGCGCGGAATCCTGGCCGGTGGAATCGGCACCACCCTCTTCTACATCACACTCGGCCGCAACGGGGACGTGAGCGATATTGCCTTCATGGCGCGAACGTCCTCACTCTCCAGGACGCAGCTCTCACTCATTTTCGGCGGCGTTTCAGCCATTCACGCCGTACGGATTTGGCGGAATCCAGCCTATTCGCATTTCTTCGTCGGGCCGACCGAGAACGGATTGGGAATCGGATTCCAGTATTGAAGGCCGTTGCCTGTGCCCGGAATCCCGCCGAGATAGGTCACGGCGTAGTGAACTAACAAGCGGCAACATACCTTCTGAGACCTCTCGCCCAATCAGTTGTAGATCCCAGCTCAGCCACGAAGGCTGACTACCAAGCGGAAGATATTCGGTGTATCTTCGGGATGTGAAGCCCCAACCACCTACCCTTTTCGGCGAAGCCTATGAACGAACCGCCCGCCAACTCCCGGTAATCGGCGAGCAAAAGGACATCCGCTACTACTCTTCCCCCGCCAAGAGCGTCCTCAACGGCCCTGAAACCACAGGAATGGGGTTCTGGTCGATCAATCCCTACATCGGCTGCGCGTTCGGTTGCGCCTACTGCTACGCCCGATACACCCACAGGTACGTGATGGAGCGTGCAGCCAGTGATGAGAAGATGACCGAGGCCCTCGGCGACGCCTACAACAGGCTACCGCCCTGGCTCGCCTTCGAGCGCAACATCTTCGTGAAGCGGAACGCGCCCGAAGTCCTCAGCCGCACTCTCCGGTTTGGAAGCGACCGACACCTCAAGCTTCTGGAGGGCGAGACCATTGTCATTGGAACCGCGACGGATCCGTATCAGCCTGCCGAGCGAAGATTCCGCGTCACCCGCGGAATTCTGGAGGTGTTGGCCGAGCATCCGGGATTGAGCGTCGTAATCATCACGAAGAGTCCTCTGATCACGCGCGACATCGATCTGCTCTCGCGCATCAATCGCCTTTCGGACCTCGCCGTCCACATCTCCCTCATCACGCTCGACCGCGAGCTCGCTCGCCGAATCGAGCCGAGGGCGCCGACTCCGGAGTCGAGGGTGCGCGCGCTGGCGCGCCTGCGCGAGGCAGGAATCGATGCCGGCATCAACTGCATGCCCGTATTGCCTGGGATCACGGACAATCCGTCGGACCTCGAAGCCCTGGTGAAGCGCGTGTCCGAGGCCGGTGCGACCTATGTGGGCGCGTGCGCGGTCCGCCTCCAGGCGGCGGCGAAAAAGCGCTACCTGCCGTTCATCGAGCAGGAATTTCCGCATCTGGCGGAGAGATACCGGAATACCTACGGGAGCAGCGCTTACGCCGGAGAAAAATACCGCGAGGGCCTGGCGCGATTCTTCGAGAAGCTGTGCGCCAGATATGGCGTGCGCGGGTGGTCTAGCCGCTACGACGAAGAAGGGGACGAGTCGCCGGATTCGGCGCTCGTCCCCACTTTGCAGCTGTCCCTCGAGATGTAGCCTGCGTCGGAGGCGCGAGCCCCCAACTGTTAGTTACTACTTCGCGGCTACCTTTTTCTTGGCGTGATGGACCGGCTTCTTCATTTCCGCTTTCTCGGTCTTCATGCTCTCGCCTTCAGCCTTTGCTTCAGTGGCCGCGCCGCCGGAGCTCATGCTGTTGTCGGCACTCTTGCCAGCCGGCGGGTTGTCGTTCGGGCCAAAGCCGATGTTCATCGCGGTAAGCAATGCCGCGGCGTTGTTCGCAGAATTGAACTTCTTGGCGCAGGTAGCGATCGCGCGACGCGTCTGCGGGCCGTAGTGGCCATCGACATTCGTCACACCGCAGCCCTGGTCCCGGAGCTCTTGCTGCAGGGCAAGGAACTGGATCTTCGAGAGCCCAGCCTGAGCAGAAGCCAGGGCTGGGGCGGCGATTAAAGCGATTACAGCGATGGTCTTCTTCATCTTCGATGCCTCCGATCAGGGATGGTCTCTACTATTCTACTATACAGTACAGGGATACGGTACAGAGACAGTACAGGGTAAACGGTACAGAGTTCTCGCAACGCTGCAAGGTCCACGCCGGGAGCAAGTTTCGGCGTCGTGAAAAGAGCAAAAAAAAAGCCCGACTCGCAAGGAGTCGGGCGATTTTTTTGTCGTCACCGTTGGTCTAGCGGAGCGCCTGTATGATCAGGGCGCCCACCGCGAGGAGTGCAACGCCGATCGCGATCGCCGAAACTGGCGTCATCGTGACCTGCTGCTTCCACCAGTTGCTGGCGGTCCCCGGTGTATCGGGGAGGGAAGCCATGATCCGCTGCTGGACATGCACGGGAGTCACGCGACGGCGAAGCATCTCGCTCTCCGCATTGATCCGGGTCCACAGCTCGATCTTCGATTTGCCTTCGACTTCGCTTGCGCGCATTGCGTCTACCTCACCGTCCAGCCAGTCGTGCAGTAATGTGTGACCAGGTACTCCGGTAATCGGAACCTCCCGGTCGTACATCTGCTCGGCGGGCTTGTCCTTTCGTTGAACGGGCTCTCTGCCCGTGATCTTTTCGTTACTCTCGAAACCAGCTTCATCGCGCATCATGCGTACTTCTCCTCGAGCAGTTGTTGGAGGGCCTCTCGCGCTCGATGCACTCGCATCTTTAAAGCGCCAACGGTCGTTTCCAGTAACAGCGCCATCTCTTCGTACGATCTCCCTTCCACGTGCTTCATCACGAACGCTTCACGCAGCGAGGGAGCTAATCTGGCCAGAGCAAACTGCAGGTCCGTACGCAGCTCGTTGCGATCCATCTCTTCTTCCGGCGTCGAGTACGTCGAGGGCTGATCGTCCTCGTCATAACTCACATGCGTTCGCCGAATGTTCTTCAGCCAATCCTTGCACGAATTAGCGACGATTCGGAACACCCAAGCGTCAAATCGGCCGCGAACTTCGCCTAGATGCTGATAGGCTTTAATAAAAGACGCTTGGAGTATGTCTTCCGCCACATCCGGACTTCCGGTCATTCCAAGTGCATGTCGGTACAAGGGATCGCTATACCGGGTTATCAGAACCCCGAACGAATCCTTGGAACCCGCCAGAACCTTGGCGATGATCTCCTGATCGGCATCGATTCCCGGCACCTGAGCATCCGGTGTCGAGCTCTCCGCGCCCAATGTTTGGGCCCCCTGATTTTGCAGCGGTGTGGCTGTCATCTTCACACTGCCTAATGTAATCCCTTTGCCAGCCCCTATATAGACCCAACTGGCGCGTGGATAACACCTTATCCCCGATACGACGCATTGACGATCAGGGGCTCGTGGAAGCAACCAAGAATCAACGGAGCCTTACCATATATAGGTGCTCCAGCGCGATATCCCGGTGGTAGCGTCTGCCCTCCCGGTCGCTGTCCGCCCGGTACCTGCGGTAGCGTTGGCTGAAATGCGCCACTTTTCCGTCGCTCGAGGCCCTGGTTAGCAGCGAAAGGAGCGCCTCGGGGGCCAGGTGACCCTCTGAATTGAAGCTGACGAGTGCGTGGGAGGCAGATGTGGCGGCGAGCAGCGCCGAAAACAGCTTCTGAACGCGTCGTCCGTGAGACCACTGACTGCGCCCCTCCTCTCCCGCCAGCAGCCCCACCTTGCCGCGGATCGCCGGGCCCGATTCCGCCCACCCCCGGGCCAGGATCTCGGGAATGTGATAGTACGCGACGTATTGGCGGGAGTTGTAGGGAGGATCGATGTAAAGCAGATCTACGGCGCCAATCAATTTCGCTGCTTCGGTCGCATCCATGAGATGGGCTCGGGCAGGCTGCGCGCCTTTGACGGGGCGCTCGGGGGTTATCGCAAAGGAACGTCGCGCGTTGGGCTGCCACCGTTTCATGTACGACGCGTAGACCCCGGCCGTGTTCGCGACCCGGTCGGCACCTTCTATGATCGCCGCCAGCAACAAATAGTAGCTGTCCTCCCCAACCTTTCCGGCCGTTCGCCATCTCTCCAATTCTTCGCGGGCAGCATCGATTCTTCCCGCGTTGGCGGGCGTGAAGTACATCCGACCTTTGCTCTCGTTGCCGCCAGCCGGAGAAAAATTCCGACTGATGAAGCCCTCTTGAGGAATGGCCGACGCGAGCTCGCCGGCCATGTCGTCCAGCAAAGGATCCGCACAATCGGCGACCACATAGGCGCGCTGAAACACGTAGGACGACATCAAGAGATCGCTGGAATGAACGCGCCACCCCTGGACCTTGAGGGCGCGACTCACGCTCGCGGTGCCCGCGAAAGCGTCGTGAACCGACCCCACCGGAATCTCGCCCTTGCCAAGAGTCCGGAGAATGAAGGGGAGGAGCCGAGTCTTGTTTCCGATGTACCGCATGATGCAAAGAGGGCGAGGTTATTGGCCTCGCCCTCTGGATCAGAGTCTGTCCGAGGTCATGGGCAAGTCGCTGGCAACCCTGTAATCACAGCCTGGGGATTCGTTGGAATCGCAAAACCGTACGTCGTGTTGAGGGCGTCGGCGGCGGCATTCGCCATCTCCTGATAACCCTGCGCGTTTGGATGCACTCCGTCGAGACTCACGTACTGACCGTAGGGCCTTACGCAACCAAGTAGCTGGACGACGCTGAAAGGCGAGCGACGAGTCACCCACTGCGCCCACACCGCGCTCAGATCCAGATAAGCCCACCCGTTTTGCTGAGCAACTGACTGAATGTGGCTGTTCATTCCGGCAATCACGCCATCGATCAGTTGAACATCGGCGGGTGTAAGGATGTTGTCCTGAGCTCCGGGCGAGTCCGTACAGCTCAACGTCTGCGCAGTTCCGGTCGCCTGAGCGGCACCGATCGCGTTCAGAACCTTGATCGGTACGAAAATCGAGTTCGCACTGCCCTGACAATCCGCCGATATGATGACGCCGAAATTCTGGAAGGCGGCGCGATCGGTGTACAGCTCGTCACCGGTGCGCAATGACACGAACCCGTTCGTCTTCGGCACCCCGACGAGCAACACTTTAGCGCCCGTCTTTTTCACGCTGTCGATGAGAGCATCGTAAACCGGCTGCCATACCGCATTCGGGACGAACGTTCCGGCCGATGCTGCTCCCCTGTATCCCGCCTTCGGAAAGAGAAGGCCCGACGCCGCCCCAAGAGCTTCGTTGGCACCGAGCTCCACCGACACGAGTGTCGGTTTCTGCCGCATCATCGCGGTGACCTGCGTCGTCTTCGCCGGCAGGACCAGCCTATACTGACGCCGACGCTTCACACCCTCCACCGATGCAGTCTCCGGCGTGACATAGAGCGCATCGTAGGTATTCGCGCCGTCGATCGCGACGTCGTTGGCCGGAAGCGTGATCGTGCCGAACAAGGCGCAGGTAGTGTCCGGTATGCTCGTGGCCTGGTTCGCGGCTGCGCTGATTCCGCTCAGACGACGGCTGAATTGCAACGGAGCAATCAGCGGCGAGAAGCAACCCGGAGCGGCAACAAGCGGCTGCGTGTATTGAGCGAACGCCATGTGCGACAGGAGAGTGGTCCAGTCGTGCTGCTGGCTGAAGTAGACCACACCGTCCGACTGCACCCCCATACTCAAGCTGGTCCCAACCGCCACATAGCGTGAAAAGGCCTCCTGACCGGCCGGACCCGTTGTTCTGTCATCGCTGCACGCAGCGAGAACGACGAGGGCAAGAGCACCGGCAGATAGCGACCAATTACGCTTCATAACTTCTCCTCAGGGGTGAACGAACGCGCGGAGGCGGGCCAGGAAACAAGCGGCTGATAATATCTGTTATCGCGGAAAGGCGCGCCACCCCATAGTTCGAATCGACTCTCCGTGCTCATCGAGCTTCGGCGGTGGATATCGGATGCTTCCCGGCACACTCGGAGGAACGCCGGTTCGCGGATCCGCATGTACATCCTTGAGAACTTCCGCAACCGTGCGCACGAGACCGCACGGCACACCAGCAGATCCGAGTCGACCGATCCAATGCTCCGCCTTCATTGCTTTCACGCGATCGGCAACGCTCGATGCTACGCGTTCCCGATTCTTCAAGCGTCCCGCGTTGGTCCGTAGCGCATCATCTTCAGCGAGATCGTGAAGACCGAGCGCTCTCGCGCATGCGTGCCACTGTCCGTCGCTTCCAACGGCGATCACGAACGGCCGGTCTGCCGCGTCGAATAACTGGTAGGGGACGAGATTCGGGTGCGCGTTTCCCCACCGCTCCGCGTCGCCGCCCGAAACGAGGACGTTCTGTGCGACATTGACGAGGGCCGCACGCGCGCTGTCGGCGAGTGAGATGTTGATCCGCCGCCTTTCCACCGGCACCTTGCCACCCGTTCGCTCCGCAACGACGCCAAGTATGGCGATCGCGGCATCCTTACCGGCGATGATGTCGGCAAGCGCTACTCCGACCTTCATCGGCGCTCCATCGGGCTCTCCCGTAATCGCCATCCAGCCACATTCCGCTTGCACCACGAAGTCGTAGCCGGGCCGCTTGGCCTCAGGTCCGAATCCCGAGATCGTGCACCAGATGAGATCTGAATTCCGCTCCAGAAGCTCTTGAGGAGCGAGTCCAAGCCGCTCGAGCGAGCCGAACAGGAAATTGTCGAGAACCACGTCGGCGCCGCTGATGAGATCGAGGATCAAGGCCCGATCCGTGGGCGCTCCAATGTCCAAAGCGATGCTCTTCTTGTTCCTGTTGATGGCCAGGAAGTAGGCGCTTTGGCCCTCCGGATCGAACGGTGGTCCCCACCCCCGCGTCTCGTCGCCCTGGCCGGGTCGCTCGACTTTGATGACGTCAGCCCCCATATCTCCCAACATCATCGAACAAACCGGTCCCGCCAACACTCTGCTCAAATCCAGCACTTTTAGCTTCATTTGGGCTTTTATGTTATGTTAATGACCCGTAACTGTTATGTTGCTGTGCGCAAGAGAGCGCTAATGTATAGGTTGGGGGCACCTGTCGAACATACCTTACCCCACCTTGTTTTAGTCACGAAAAATCATATACTTAGCGCCGTTCTCGCCAGTGCGGGTCAAAGCCCCACTTCTGTGATTTTTCATACCCCGTCAGCACCACCCCATTGCGCTGACCGGAGCCCATAAATGCCCGATAAAGACAAGACATTCGCAGTTGCTACTCCAACAGCACCTGCCCCAGCCGTCGGCACACCCGGCATCCCCGCCGCCAGTGGTGCTCCCGGCACCCCCGGCGTTCCGGGTGCGCCAGGCGCGCCGACCATCCCGCCACGGCGCAGCCCTGGACATCGCGGAGCTGATGTAAAAGATACCGTCGCCGAGATGGCGGCGAAGGCGCACGAGATCAGCCTCGAGGCCGGCAGCAAGATGGCCGCCGCCATGAAAGACGTCGTCGGTGCGGCCGCCGGACTCACCGGCCTCGTCCTCGAGAGCGCGCGCGATCTCCTGCAGTACATGGTTCGGCGTGGCCAGATGACTCAGGAGGAAGCAGACAAGCTGATGCGCGAAGTCGAAGCTTCCCACGCGAAGCGGAAGCCGTTCACTCCGCCACCGCACGTCGCTGCAAAGGCGCCTGCCAAAGTGGAATCATCACACTCGACCCATACCGGGCCGAGCACCCACGTATCTCACGTATCTCACGCGGCACACCCAACGCATAGCGCGCCGGCACGACATGCGGCCAGTACCCACAAGCCCGCCACCAAGCACGCCGCAGCCAAGAAGCCGGTTGCCAAGAAAACGACAATGAAGCCGGCCGCCAAGAAGCACGTAGTCAAGTCCGCGAGCAAGTCCAAGCCCAAAGCATCAGGCAAGACCGCGAAGAAAAGGTAGGCAATGCCCATCCCGCGCGGCGATGCAGTCGCGCTCGCCCGCGCGCTCATACGAATCGATTCCAGAAATCCAACCCTCGCTCCGGATTCACCGGGCGAGGGTGATTGCGCTCGGACCCTCGCGTCGGTGCTCGATGATTGGGGATTCTCGGTCCAGTTGTTGGAAAGTGTTCCCGGCCGGCCCAACGTCGTCGCCCGCATTGGGCCCCGTAACGCGCCCGCCTTGATGCTCAATGGCCATCTCGATGTCGTCGGCGTCGAGGGAATGACCCACAATCCTTTCTCCGCGCAGCTTCGCGGCGATCGCATTTACGGCCGCGGCTCGGCTGACATGAAGGGCGGCGTCGCTGCAATGTGCGCCGCTGCAGCGAAAGGCGCGCAATCGGATTCCAGCAGGCAGATTCTCGTCACTGCCGTCGTCGACGAGGAATACGAAAGCCTGGGCATGCGCGCATTGCTCGCCGACGGGATCCGTGCCGAAGCGGCAATCATAACTGAGCCAACTCGGCTGGCTATCTGCCCCGCCCATCGCGGCTTCGTCTGGATGGACATCGTCGTGACCGGAAAGGCCGCGCACGGAAGCCGCTACGACATCGGAGTCGACGCCATTACCCACGCAGGCCTCCTCCTCGCCCAGCTTGAAAAGCTCGAGCGTACGCGCGAATCGGGTCCGCGCCATCAATTGCTTGGTCGCGGCTCGCTCCATGCCTCGAAGATTCAGGGGGGAGTCGGAATGTCCACGTATCCTGAATTGTGCAATCTTGCGATCGAGCGACGCACGCTTCCCGGCGAATCAACAGATAAGGCGCTGGCAGAGATCCGTGACGCGTGCGCCAAGGTCCGCTCGGAGCATCCCCAGTTCGCAGCCCGGGTTACATTGAATACGGCACAGCTTCCGAGCGATGTTCCGGTAGACTCGCCTATCGTGAAGAGGTTGCGCGGCGCACTCGAGCGCGAAGGAGTCCCCGTGAAAATCGAAGGCTTGTCGGCGTGGACAGACGCGGCGCCTCTCAATGAAGCGGGCATTCCGACGATCTGCTTCGGCCCGGGCGACATTGCGTTGGCACATGCCGCTGAAGAGTTCGTGCCGATCGAGGAGATCGACGTCGCGACAAGGGTGCTGACGCGCGTCGTCCGTGAATGGTGTGAGGATTCGGTTCCTACCGTATAGATAGGAGAGGGTGTCGGTGACGCAGTGGACCCACAAGCAGTACGACCTTCTCGAAAGCGCCATTACCGGCGGAACGCGAATCTCCGCCTACCGGCGCGGAACCGAATACGTGGTCGTCCCGACGAGATTGCGAATGATCAAGGGCCGGGAAGCGGTCGAAGCCACCCATCCAACCACCGGCGACCAGATCACCATTTACCTCGACGAGCTGGACAGCTTCGAGGTCGTGAAATGACGCGCGCCCAATCTGGCGATCTGGTCGCGATCTATGCCGACGAATCGTGCATCGGCAACGGACGCGAAGGTGACAATCCCGGCGGTGCCGGCGGCTTGATCGAGTGGCTGCATCCAAAATCGAGCGAGGTCACCCGGTGCGACTACTGGATCTCCGAGCCTGCGACGACCAACAACCGCATGGCGCTTCGCTCCGTGATCGAGGCGTTCCGTCAGATCTCGAGGCGTGGCAACTCCTATCGGGTGTTATTCACCAGCGACTCGAAATACATCGTCGAGGGAATGAACGAGTGGCTGCATAACTGGAAGGCGCGGGACTGGAAAAAGAAAGGCGGACCAATCATGAACCTCGAGCTTTGGAAGGAGGCGGACGCCGCCGTGTCGAATCATGAGGTTCAGTGGCGATGGGTGCGCGGCCACAACGGACAACCCCAGAACGAATACGCGAATTTCCTGGCGACGCGCGCGGCGGCGGAACAGACAAACTCGAGCGGGTTACGGGAATCAGAGTTCGATAGCTGGATAACCAACCAGAAAGCAGGCACCGGCAGCCTGAAGGACATTGCGCCGTTCCCCGATCTCAAATCATTCCAGCCGAGTAAGCGAGCATGGACGACCTAGACCGTCTCTTTCAGCGTCTGGTTCATAACATCAGGAACGGACACGCCGAGTATCTGAGCGTCCCGTTCACGGTTCAGGAGCTGTACGACACCCTCGTGCCCTACCGCCATTACCGCCGCGACCTCGGTATCGAAACCAATCAGGACTACGAAGCTGCGCTGACTCGGCTACTCTCGGGCGAAAAGGGTTACGTGCGTGCCGACCAAGCGATGCAGGACCGGCTGAAAAAGGAGATGGAGTCGCCGAACTCGGATGTCGGTGCCTTTCGCGATTACGCGGAAGCGAGAATCTCGCTCGCTCCAGATGCCCTGCAGAAAATCGGTGTCGCAATTCCGGCGCAGAATGCCGGTGGTTATTCCGTCGGCCGCACTGGCCAGGCTGGAAATGGCAACGGGGGCGCCCCCCCAGAAGCGAGCACGTCGTTCACCGCTCCGGCGTTATCGACGTTGGAACCAGTGGTCGGCTGCAAATTCTGCGGAGGTACTTTGCCGGAAGGCCGCACCGCGATTTACTGTCCCCACTGCGGACAGAACCTCGCCGCGAAGCACTGCGCCGGCTGCGGAGCGGAGCTTGACCCCGTTTGGAAATTCTGCGTCAACTGCGGGAAGAAGGCGTAAATATGCGTGTTACAACGGAGCAATCTGGCGTTGTCTTTCTCTCGGCCCTGCGAACGCCATTCGGCACCTTCGGCGGAAAGCTAAAGGGATTCTCGCCCGTCGATCTTGCGGTTCACGCTTCGAAGGTCGCGATCGAGCGCGCCGGAATCAGCGCTACTGACGTCGATCAGACGATTTTCGGCAACGTGCTTTATACCACGAGCGATTCCATCTATTTCGCCCGTCACGTTTCGCTCAAATCCGGTTGCCGCCAGGAGACATCGGCACTAACGCTCAATCGTTTGTGCGGCTCCGGATTTCAGGCTGTCGCGAGCGGAGCACAGGAGATCATTCTCGGCGATGCGCAGGTCTGCCTCGTCGGGGGCGCCGAGTCGATGTCGCAGGCCCCACACGTGGTGAGAGGCATCAGATGGGGCACCCCGCTCGGAAAGGCGCCGCCAATGGACGACGTACTCTGGGAAGGGCTGACCGATTCGTACGTCGGGCTCGGCATGGCGGAAACCGCCGAGAACCTGGCGGAGAGATACAACCTCGATCGCGGTTGTGTGGATGAATTCGCACTGAGGTCTCAGCAGCTGTCGAAAGCAGCGTGGGATAAAGGCGTGTTCAAGGATGAAGTTGTCCCGGTCCCGATTCCGAATCCCAAGACCGGAAAAATCGAGGAGCTCGCGACCGACGAACACATGCGTCCCGACACGACGGCGGAGAAGCTGGCCGCGCTCAAGCCGGTATTCCGCAAGGGCGGAGTCGTAACCGCCGGAAATGCATCGGGCATCGGCGATGGGGCCGGCGCGATGGTCATCGCCAGCGAGAAGTTTGCGCGCGAGCGCAAGCTCCGGCCGCTCGGAAGATTGGTGGCGTGGGGCGTGGCGGGCGTGGATCCGGCAGTAATGGGAATCGGACCGGTACCGGCATCGAAGGCAGCGTTGTCGAAGGCGGGGCTGTCGATGAAGGACATGGATCTGATCGAGGTGAACGAGGCTTTCGCCGCCCAGACGTGTGCTGTCGAGCGCGAGTTGTCGCTTCCCCGCGAGCGCCTGAATGTGCATGGCGGAGCCATTGCGCTGAGCCATCCGCTCGCCGCTTCCGGAGCGAGGATTACGGCCCATCTACTGCATGCGTTGCGCGATCAGGGCAAACGATATGGTCTTGGCACCGCGTGCATCGGCGGCGGCCAGGGCATCGCGATCATAGTTGAATCCATTCAATAAACTGCGCTCGTCGCAGTGAACGAGGAAATCATGAAGCCATTGGTCAGAGCATTCGGATTGGCATCTGTCGTCGCCCTTGCGGCTGGCTGCGCTTCCGTCGGCGGCGGCACGGGAGGGACTGTCACGAGCGGCCCGGGTACCACGCCCGTACAGCCCGGCATAGTCTGGCCGGTCAAGACGAGGGAACACGTCGATCTCTGGCTGCACGGGTTTGCCATGCTCCAGGAAGACACAACGTTCGTGCCCTTCTTCAAGCGCGGCTACAGCACCGACATGATCGTTCTCAAGAACAAGGCGAACGTCGTTACCCAGCTGGACGCCAACCACGATAAGCTCCGCGCGAGGCTTGCAACCAATCCACAGCTCGTGAACGCGCAGTTCGTGCCGCTGTCCTTCGGGACGTGGGACGATCTCACTCAGACAGTCGATCGCTTCGTTCAGGCCAACGGGGATCCACGCGCCGCTTCGTCGCAGGCACAGGCGGCTGCGATGGCCCTGCTTGCTGCCTATTTCCAGACCCCAGCCGATCGCGACTGGCTGAGGCTCTTCGTGCAGTCGCTCAACGACGAGAGCGGCAAGTTCTACCATTCCTACTGGGTGGAGCAGGAACGCGAGCGCAGCAACGTGCTCGATCTGGTCGATACCCTCTGGCAGCGCACCTATCGGCCGAGGATGCAGACCTTTCTGAACAATACACAGCAGGCCCAGGGAACCGTGCTCCTTTCTCTCCCCCTCGACGGCGAAGGTCGATCGGTCACCAGCGGCAAGCAGTCGAACATGCTCACGGTCACTTTTCCCCAGCGGCCGAGTGACGCGGTGGAGGCGATCTACGTGATCGCACACGAAGCGGTAAGCGGGATCGCCAGCACGGCCGTCAACGACAACATCACTCCGGAGCAGCGCCGAACCGGGCTCGGCGAGCGCTACCAGAGCGCGGCGGCAGTGCGTGGCGGCGCGCTTCTCATCCAGCGCACATCGCCGGAGATTCTCGACGGTTACATGCGCTACTATTTGAAGTCGGTGAACCGGGCGCCCGGAGCGAACCTTCAGGCGACGTTCACAGCTACATTCGCGCTCGCCGATACCATTCGCGACGCTCTGAGCCGCCAGCTGGATGTCGTACTCGGGGGGATATAAGCAGATATAATTCTGCATGCCCGATGAGAAGAAGTCTCCACCGCCGGCGCCCCTTCCAGCACGGCAGACACTGCTGGATCGCCAGGCGCTCGAACGCGTGCTCGCGCGGGCGGCGGAACTTCAGGGCGCAAGCGCCCTTCCCGAATCCAGTGATCTGATCAGCGAGAGTCAGTTGCTCGACATCGGTAACGAAGTCGGGCTGAATCCGGCGACGATCAATCAGGCGCTGGCGGAAGAACGAACTCGCATCAACGTTCCCGAAGAGCGTGGTATCGTGGCGCAGATCGCCGGAGCCAGCTTCGCCACGGCGACGAGGACCGTCCCCGGAACTCCACGAGATGTGCTCGCGACCATCGACGGATGGATGCTCCGGGACGAATGCCTTCAGGTGCAGCGCCGCTTCGCCGATCGAATCACATGGGAGCCCCAGCGGGGACTGTTCGGCAAACTGAGACGTACCGTGAACGTCAGCGGCCGCGGGTTCTACCTGATGGATGCGAGCCAGGTGTCCGCGACGGTGCTTCCTGTCGACGCCACGCGCGTCGTCGTGCGACTCGACGCCGACATTCATGCCAGCAGAGCGCGTAGGGTCGGGATCGGCGGATTTTTGGGCGCGATGGGAGCGGCCGCGAGCGGGATCATCGGACTCGGACTCATCGTCGCGCACATTCCGCTTTTCATTGCCGCCGGTGCGGCTGTGGTCCCGTTTGCCGGGTCCACCTTCGCTGCCTACAAAATGGCGCGGACGCATCGCGGCGTGCTCTCCAGCGTGCAGCTCGCGCTCGAGCAGATCCTCGACCGGCTCGAGCACGGTGAGTTCGAGAGACCGGGACTCCTCGGCGTGATTTCTTCGCGGACGCGGTTGCCGAGAGGATAGATTGGACCGCAATCGCACGAGACGTGGAGTCGCTCGATGAAGAAGATCGGAAACGTCGCCGTCCTTGGCGGAGGCTTGATGGGAAGCGGCATCGCTCAGGTCTCGGCCGCAGCTGGATTCCCCACGGCAGTGCGCGAGGTGTCGGACGCGCTCAGCCTGAAGGCCCGACAGTCGATCGAGAAATCCCTCGCCAAAGGCATCGAGCGCGGAAAAGTGACCGAATCGGCGCGCGACAAGACTCTGGGGAACCTTCGCTTCGTCACCGATCTGAAGGAATTGGCGGACGCCGACCTGTTCATAGAAGCAGTCGTCGAGGACCTGGCGGTCAAGAACGATCTCTGGTCCCAGCTGAATCAGATCGCGCACCCCGATGCGATCTTCGCGTCGAACACCTCGAGCCTCACGATCATCGCGATGGCCGCCGCAAGCG
>Ga0310810_10002288_pt1 | contig 20517 bp, 16 predicted proteins | sample NCmetagenome_FD_207641 | JGI IMG/M metagenome (GOLD analysis project Ga0310810, IMG submission 207641) | Soil microbial communities from experimental microcosm in Duke University, North Carolina, United States - NC | ecosystem: Engineered > Artificial ecosystem > Soil microcosm > Unclassified ...
CTGTGCCACCCTTCAACGCCTCCAGTAGCGATTGCCGCGCATGGTCGTAGTCGCCGGAATCGAACTGCGAGAGCCCGAGCAGCGTTGTCATCACGGTGACGTTGTCTGAAAGGTTTCGCTCCTTCGCGATGGCGAGCCCACGGTTCAATTCACGAATGGCTTCGGCGAAGCGCCCCTGGTTCCGGCAGTATGTGGCAATCACGCGAAGACAGAACGTCTGATATCTCTTGTCCCCGAGACGCTCCGTCACCGTGAGTGCGTTCCTGACGTCCAGAATGCCCTCTTCGGGATTGCCGTAATCGATCAGCAGCGCGCCACGGTTCGCCTGGATGCGTGCCGCGCGCGCCTCGTCGTGCCATGACTGATACAACTTGTACGCCAGCTGATAGAAGTCCGCTGCTTTCAACCGGTCTCCAGACAGCACGTACGCCGCGCCGAGGTTGTTCATCACCGTCGCCTGAATTGTCAGGTTTCCTCCCTTCTGTGCTCGCGCGAGCGCTCGCTGCCCCAGCGTGATCGACTCGGCAAGCTGCCCCCTCGATCCAGCGATGAGCGCCAGGTAGTATTCCGCGCGAGCAGCGTTGTAGTCGTAACCCAAATCGTTGAACACATCCTCTGCCGTCTTCGCATACGCCTGCGCCTGGATCTTTTCGTCGTCGTTTCCCACTGCCAGCGTGTCGGCCAGGCACAACAAGCTTTGCGCTTCCCCTCCACGCGCGCCGATTCCCTGGTATGCGCTCAAAGCGGCCTGACCGTGGGTCTTCGCGTCCGCGAGCTCATTGAGACGTGACGGGCTGTAGAGCCGGCATAGTTCGAGCCTCGGTCGAACGAGACGAGGGTCTAACGTCAGTGCCGCGTGATACAGCGCGACTGCCTCCGCGTTCCGCGCCTGACGATCGAAGAAGCCGGCCAGTTCCATCGTCCATGTGGGATCGCCCACACGACGTTGGGTCAACGCGCGATACGCGCGCTCCGCAGCTTCCATGTCCCGGCGGGTCTCCGCGCTCACGGCTTGGGCGAACAACACATCGAGCTCGGATGCCTGATCGCTGATCGCTGCGTCGATGCGAGCGGCCGCTTCTGTAGCCTCGCTCTCTTCTTTCGCCAGTTGAGCCGTCCGGCTCAACCAGGCGAGCAACAACGGATTGCGAGGATCGAGATCGACGGCGGTCCGGAAGGCCTTGCGCGCCTGTGCGTACTCGAGATCCTCGTACGCGGCCGTGCCGTCGGCGAAGGCCTTGACCACGTCGAGCGATCGCGCACGACCGGGACGCTCGCGTCGGCGCGACGGCACGACCCACGCGAGCGCCTCGAGCACGCTCGCACGGCTGCTCTTGAAATGGATATCGATGTCATCCGCGAGGACGGTTGCCAGTCGAAACGTCACGTCGCGCGTCAGGGACGACGTTTGTGCGTCTGTCTCATGGACCCAGACGTTGTTCGAGGTCTGTGGATCGCGCAGTTCGACACGTGCACGCCACGACCCGCCATCTCTCAGCAACGTCGGCACCACGACGAGCGCGGCGCCGGTGTTGGCCGTGATCGCCTGGATGGCGTCGCGATTGGAGACGTCTGCCTTTTGCTGCACAAAGCGCCTCAGGATCTCCAGCACTCGCCCATACGGCGCCACTTGCAGGTCGCGCGCATCGCTGAGTGACAGCGTGAGCGTCTGGGTGAGCGCGAGGCGATACTGCTCGAGGTCTGAATCGCCGGTCTGATTTCCGAACGGTGCGACCGCAATCGAGAGACGCTCGACGGGCCACGTCAACCAGATCGTCGCGACACCGATGGCGAGGACCGCTGCTGCGACAGCAACCAGAACTTTCCGGCGATACGTTCTCTTGAGCGGCGGTCGCGACACCGGTGTCACCGCTTCGACGTGCACCGGCTCGGTGCGGAAGTCGATCGGAATCGAATGGCCGCGCACTTGCCGCAGCGCGCGTGACAACTCTCGCCCGTTCGCGAATCGGACCGATGCCTCCTTGTGCAAGGCGCGGAACACGAGATGCTCGATCTCCTCCGCGACCTCAGGACGCGACGCGCGTATCGGCAACGGCGCCTCGTTCCTCACGGCGTACGCGATCGCTTCCGCATGCGAGCCCTGAAACGGCACGTGACCCGTGAGCATTTCGTAGAGAATCACGCCCACCGCCCACACATCCGAACGCGCATCGGCGGCCATCCCACGGACCTGCTCCGGTGACATGTACGCCGCTGTCCCCAGCGTCGAGTGCTCGACGGTGAGTTTGAGCGCATCAGCGAACGTCGCCAGACCGAAATCGACGATGCGAACGCCGTCCTCGGTCAGCATCACGTTGCCGGGCTTGACATCGCGATGCACGACGCCCTGCGCGTGCGCCTTCGCCAGGCCATCGGCAATCTGCGTCGCGATCTCGAGCGCCTCGTCCACCGCGAGGGGTCCCGACGCCAGCCGCTGCTTCAACGTCTGGCCGTCGTAGTAGGCCATGACAATGAACAACTGACCGTCTGGCGCGGTCTCGATGTCGTGGATCGTGCAGATGTTCGGGTGGTTGGTTGCCGAGGCTGCCTGCGCTTCGCGAATGAAACGCTGCCTGGCTTCTTCGTCGTGACTCCACTGCGCCGGCAGAAACTTCAGCGCAACGGTGCGGCCAAGCCTCGTGTCCCGGGCTTGGTAGACGACTCCCATGCCACCGCCACCGACGCGGGCGAGGACGACGTAGGAACCAATCGTCTGGCCGATCAGGGCATCAGCGTGAGGCGTGGACACGGTTTCCCGCCAATCATAAACCGTGGCTCGACCTTCGGCGGAGGGTTGTAACGATTATCGACCGAGGACGATCTTGCCGACGTGCTCACTCGACTCCATCACGCGATGCGCCTCGGCGGCCTCCGCAAGCGGAAGGACACGATGGATCACCGGCTTGACGGCGCCTCGAGCGAGCAGCGGCCATACCTCGGTTCGCAGAGCGGTGGCAATCTGTCCCTTCTCCTCGACACTCCGCGGCCTGAGAGTCGAGCCCGTGATCGTCAGCCGACGAGTCAGGATGCGTCGGAAGTCGACCGATGCGGTGGACTCGCCGCTCATGAACCCGATTTGCACCAGCCGGCCATCGGTGGCCAGTGCCTCGAGGTTCCTGCCAACGTAGCTTCCACCGACCATGTCGAGGATAAGGTCCACGCCTTTGCCGTCGGTGAGTTCGAGGACCGCTTCGACGAAGTCCGCGCTCCGGTAGTTGATCGCCTGCTTGGCACCCAGGTCCTCGCACGCCCGGCATTTCTCGTCGGACCCCGCCGTGGCCAGCACCGTGACGCCGCGCGCGGCCGCGAGTTGAATCGCCGTTGTGCCGATGCCGCTCGATCCGCCATGAAAGAGCGCGGTCTCGCCAGCGCGGAGCCGCCCGCGATCGAAGACGTTGGTCCAGACGGTGAAGAAGGTTTCGGGAATCCCACCTGCCTCGACGAGGTCCACGCCCTGAGGAACCTGAAGGCACTGCCGCGCCGGGGCGACACACATCGTCGCGTAGCCACCTCCGGCCACGAGCGCGCACACGCGATCGTCCACCCTCCAATGCTGTACGCCTACGCCAACGGCGGCGATCGTGCCCGACACCTCCAGTCCAGGGATGTCGCTCGCCCCTTTGGGGGGTGGATAGCCACCCTTTCGTTGAAGGACGTCCGGCCGATTCACACCGGATCCGGCGACGCGAATGAGCACTTCGTCCGGGCCCGGCACCGGATCCGGCCGTTCAACAGGGACGAGGACCTCAGGCCCACCTGGGCGGCTGATCTCGATGCAAATCATTGCGTCAATCCAGACGGAAGCCGTGGCGACGACAGGAGTTGGGTGAACACTTCCCATCGGCGCGCAGCATCGGCACCGCCGTTCGACCGCGACTCGACGTAGCGGGCCACCATGTCCTTGCCGAGGTTGTAGTTGATCACGTAGCTGCGATACTGGTCAACGAACCGCATGCGCTGCTGCGCGCGCGGCGGTGAATAGAGTCCGTATCGCTCGAGCCACGTCGCCGCGGCTGCGGCGTCGATCTGGCCATTGAGATACCGGCGCGCGGCTTCGTTGCCGACGTACGACAATCGATCGACGAGGCTCAATACGGCATAGTACTCGTCAACACCCGCTGGATTGAGACCGGCGGCCGGAAAGATTACCGAGCGCTCGAACTCGAGTCTTTCGGCCTTCGGAAACACGATGTCGATGCCGTAGTTCGCCGAGCCCTCGGCGATGAGCGATTGCGGCGACCGGAGCGGGTAGACAGAGAACTCCACCCAGCCGCGATCGCGCACAAAGGTTTTCTCGAGGAGCATGTTGTAGACGTGATGCCCCGGATAGCCCTCGTGACACGCGAGATCGATCGCCCGGTCCGCGAAGATCGGCAGATCGGTGTTGACCTGAATGACGCTGTGGTAGTTGCCCTTGTACCAGTTGTAGCCAGACCAGCTCTTGTTCGTCACGTACTCGACGACGAAGCTCTCACCGGCAGGCAATGAAAGGTGCTGGAGCGTCCGGCTGCGACATCCCTCGATCGCGGCGTTGAACGTGGCCTCCAGACGATCCTTCGGGATGATGAATTGCGAGCGAAACTTGTCGAGTCGCTCGCTCGGCGTTCCCTGACCTGGCAGTCGCGACTCGAGCTCCTTGAGAACAGCCTGGAACTCGCTCTCCGTATGCGTGGGGGCAACGGCGTCGTAGAGCGCCTTCGACTCCTCGTCGAACGTGAATGTCTTGCCGCCCAGCATCGAGACGCGGGCGCGCAATGCCGCTATTTGTTTCGACAGATACTCGTGCCGCAGACGAACGGTCTCTTCGGCCGACTGGGGCGGTCTTGCGGCGGCGAGCGCCGCTTCCACCGTCGCCGCGTCGCGATCGATGTCTGCGAGCGGCCGTTTCGTGCTCTCCGCTTCCTTCTGCCACTGCGGCGGCCCGTAGTAGGCATCCACGTAGTCGGCGTCGTGCTGGCCGAGTGCCAGGACGAGTTTCACATAGCGCTCAGCGAGGGCATTCATCGAGTCGTTCTCCGCCGCGTGCAGCGTGACCATTACAGCCAGACAGGCGGCCAGCGCATATGCACCCTTCATCGATAGCGCTCCCGGACGTTCGGGATCAGGTATTGGTCGAACGCCGTCGTGAAATCGTACATCGGCGCGAAGCCCCAATCACGTCGCGCGGCGCCGTCGTCCACATCCTCCGGCCACGAATCGACGATGCTCTGGCGTTTCTCATCGGTGGTCCATTGCACGGCCGCACCCGGGAACGCAGCCACGACCGCATCGTGGATCTGTTGCGCAGTTGGACTGAAAGCCGTGAGGTTGTAGGCGGTGCGCGTCAGACTCTCGCGTGGCGCTTTCGCCAGATCGAGCAACGCTGAGATCGCGTCGGGCATCGCCATGAACGGAATGCGAGTATCGGGACGGACGAAGCAGGTGTACGGCTCTCGCCGTGCCGCCGCGTGGATCATCTCCGGCGCGTAGTCGGACGTTCCACCGGCGGGCATCGTCACCGCCGAGATCAAACCCGGGAAGCGAACGCACCTGAAGTCCACCCTGCCCATCGCATGTGCCGCGAGCTGTTTGTAGAACCTCGCGTAGTAGCGACCGAGATGCTCGCAGTACAGCTTGTTGCATCCGTACATCGTCCGTGGCGTATTCCACTCGTCTTCGCGGACGCGTCCGACCTTCGCCTTCGTCGCGAGATCCGGCAGGCCGTAGGCGGCGACCGACGATGGATAGAGGAAGAGGACGGTGCGGCCGTGCGACTCCCCTTCGCGTTGCGCGAACTCCAGGAGCGTCAGCGTCCCATCGACGTTGACGTGATGCGCGGCGATAGGGGTGAACTCGGCACGCGTCGAAAGGAGTGCGGCGAGGTGAAAGATCAGGTCGACTTCGAATTCGGCGAGCACGCGCTCGAGCAGGGTGCTGTCGGTGATCGAGCCGGTAAACTCGCGCAGGACCAGGCGGTGCAGCGACGGATCGAGCGGCGCGAGGTCGATCGTGACGATCGGGCGTCCTGCTCCGGACAGGCGCGTGATGAGTCCGTGACCGATTTCTCCGCTTGCACCAGTGACCAGGGTAACGGGCGTGCGCATGTGGGGATCATTTTAGTCCTTGGGCCTTGGTGCTTGGTCCTTGGTCCTGATCCTGGTCCACAGTCCGCAGTCTTCGCCTACTGCCTACCGCCTACTGATTACTAGCGCAGTGTAGAGAGCAGTCGTTCCACTTCCTCGCGGACGCCGGCCAGGTCTTCGAGCGCGCGCTCGGCTGCCGCGATGGTCGCTACGAGATCGTTGCGATTGGGAATGCTGCCACGCGCGACCTCGGCGGCGAGATCGCGTGTGGTGCTGGCGCATGCCTCACCGATGGCCACGGTTTGCGCATGCGCCTGCAGGATCTTGAAGAACTCCTCGCGTTCCTGACGGGTCACTGATCACACCTTTTCGCCCGTTATGCGGGCTCGTACGAGCGAATCCTTGCTCGTTGGTAACAGTGCATAACGGGCGCGCCGCGCGAAGCGCGGCACGGAGATGCCGGCCAACTCATCGAAGGGTTCGCCTGGATATCAAGGGCGGAGATTCCGATTAGTTGGGATCTCCGTCAAGCAGATCGCCAAGACCGCCGAGGATCGACCCGCCCTCACGCCGGCTGCCGCCGGCCGCCGGTGCGGCCTTGTAGATGCGATCGGCCATGCGGCTGAACGGCAACGACTGCAGCCACACGCGACCAGGGCCTGTCAGCGCGGCGTAGAACAGTCCTTCGCCGCCGAACAGCGCCGTCTTGATCTTCCCGACATACTGAATGTCGTAACTCACCGATGGCTGAAGCGCGACGAGGCAACCAGTGTCAACTCGCAGCGTCTGTCCCGGACCGAGGTCGAGCGGGTGAACAGTACCGCCGGCATGCACGAAGCAGAGGCCATCGCCTTCGAGCTTCTGCATGATGAATCCCTCACCGCCGAACAACCCGACACCGATGCGGCGCTGGAAGGCGATGCCAATCGTCACGCCGCGCGCGGCACAGAGGAACGAGTCCTTCTGGCAAATGAGCTGCCCGCCCAGCTGCTTGAGATCCATCGCGAGGATCTTCCCGGGGTACGGCGCGGCAAACGACACCTGTTGCTTGCCACTGCCGCCCGCGTTGCTGAAGACCGTCATGAAGAGGCTCTCACCCGTGATGAGCCGCTTGCCCGCGCCGAGCAGCGCGCCCATGACGCCGCCGCTCTTCTGGTGCGCGCCATCGCCGAAGACGGTCTCCATCGTGATGCCTGGTGTCATGTACATCATCGACCCGGCTTCCGCGACCGCGCTCTCCCCCGGATCGAGTTCGACTTCGACGAACTGCATCTCGCTGCCGATGATCTTGAAATCGATCTCGTGAGCGCGACGCGCTCCCGGCACGATCGGTGGCGGTGCCGCCGGTCGCGCCCCCGAATGGCCGGTCAAGAAGGTCGCCAGTTGCGGCACGTCCTTGAGCGGCGTCCAGTTCGTGAGGCCCGGCCCGAAGACCAGCGTGTTTCCATCGATGGTGCCGTTTCGTAGATTCGTCACCACATCGTCTCGTGACACAGGTCCCACTTGGTGGCCGCCGATGGCCATGAACCACTGGTCGTCAGACATCGCTTCGATCTCCGTTCGGTCTCCGGCTCTCCGGTGGTAGGGCGGGTCTTGCCGTATAGACCCGCTGGATTTTGCCGGGTCCACAGAGCAGGACCCGGCCTACTGGTTATTGCTCCGCCTCCGCGTCGATACGCTTGGCGGCATTCTGCTCGAGTTGCTGCACTGTGCCGGGATCCAGTCCGAGCAGGTGCGCCAGTTTCGCCAAGTAGATACGTTCGGCGCCGGTCGGCTGTTCGTCGCCGCGAAGGATACCGAACGCCAGAACGTAGAGCGTGCCGCGATGCGTGTCGTCGTTGACACCGGCAACAATATCGGCAAGCGGGCGTGGTTGCGCTAATTCCTGCTCGACGAGTCGATCGACACCGGCGATACGCGCCTGATCGACAATCGCGGCGCGCTCCTGGTCACTCACGGATCCGTCCGCGTAGGCAGCGGATATCGCGAGGCGCACGATCTGAAGCGCCTGATCGCTCACCGGCGCGGACGCGTTGCCAACGAATGGCAACGGCGGCGGCGTCTGACCAGGATTCGACACCGGTGTGGCCGCGGCCGGTGCGGCAGCCGGCGTGTTGCCCTGCTGCATCGTCTCGAAGATGCCCCACGCAACTCCTGCCGCCGTCAGGAGCACATTCGGGTTGGACAGCAACGAGCCACCGATTGAACCAAGCGTCCCGCCAAACGGCCCACCGCTCCTGCCCAGATACCGCATTGCGCGACGCGAACGTTTCCGCCGCCCGCCAAGCACGCTGCGCAGGACGCCGTTCAGCAACATCGATTCGTCCAATTCGGTCTCTCCCGTTTCGTAGCGGCGGGCCTTTAGGCCCGCCTTGGCACCCGGCGAGCCTGAAGGCTCGCCGCTACGGTTGACCGCTACTGCATACCAACTAGAGCTGTCCCACTCGCACCGGCGCCACTGTCGGCTTCTCCGGCTCCGGCGTGAAGTCCTCTCCGGGGTTGATAAAGCGATCGGCTTCGAACTTGTACTGTTTGTCGTGCAAATATCTGTAACGTCCATTGAGTGCCAGAAGTTCAGCGTGGGTGCCTCGCTCGACAACCTGTCCTTCCTCGAGCACCAGGATCTGGTCGGCGCTGCGAATGGTGGAGAGGCGATGGGCGATGACGAACGTCGTTCGCCCGGCCCGCAAGTTGCGCAGACCGTCCTGAATCATCTGCTCGCTTTCGCTATCCAGACTCGACGTCGCTTCATCCAGGATCAGGATCCGGGGGTTCGCCAGGATGGCGCGGGCAATTGACACACGCTGACGTTGTCCGCCTGACAGCTTGATGCCTCGCTCCCCCACCACGGTGTCGTAACCGTTCGGAAACTGGCTGATGAACTCATCGCAGTGCGCGATGCGGCAGGCGTTGAGGATTTCCTCCCGAGTCGCCCCGGGGCGCGCATAGCCGACGTTCTCCGCGATCGTGCCGTCGAACAGGAAGTTCTCCTGCAGCACGGACGCCAGCTGGCCGCGGTAGTCCATCAATCGGAGCTCACCGAGGTCACGTCCATCAACGATGATGTGCCCCTTCGTCGGACGGTTGAACGCCATGACCAGACTGATCAGCGTGCTCTTGCCGGATCCGCTCGACCCGACGAGTGCCGTGGTGGTGCCGGGCGCTGCATGAAAGGACACGCCTCGGAGCACCGGCTGACCGGGGTTGTACTCGAACCAGACATCCTCGAATCGGACGTCGCCGTCCAGTCTCTCGACCGCCGCCCGGGTTTCGTCCTCGTCGATCTCGGTCGTCATGTCCAGGAGCTCGCGAATGCGGTCGAGGCCGGCAAACGCTTCCGTGATCTGTGTGCCGATCGAGGCGATCGAGACGAGCGGAGCGGCAACCAGGCCGATGAAGAAGATGTACATGACCAGCTCGCCGAGGGTCATTTCCCCGGCGATGATCGCGCTCCCACCCAGCCAGATCATCAGCACGCCGACGATCCCGACGATCACCGTGCTGCCCGCCGTCGTCGCCGACACGCCGGTCATCGACTTCGCGATGTTCCGGAACAGGCGATGCGCACCCTTCGTGAAGACGATCTCTTCGCGCTTCTCCGCCGTGTAGGACTTGACGACGCGGATGCCGCCGAGTGCTTCGGTCAACCGGCCTGTCACTTCGGCGTTGATCTTTCCGCGCTCACGGAACAGCGGACGCAGCGTGCGGAAGGCGTAGGCCATACCGCCGCCGAACGCCGCGAGCACGAGGATGGTGATGACTGTCAGGTGCCAATTCAGCCAGAACAGGACGCCGAGGCCCAGCACCGCCGTGACGAGCCCGCCAACGAGCTGCACCAGGCCCGTGCCGACGAGATTCCTGATGCCTTCGGCGTCCGACATGATCCTCGACACCAGCACTCCGGTCTGCGTCGAGTCGAAGTAGCGAACCGGCAGGTGCATCACCTGCGCCTGCACACGCTTGCGCATGTCGGTGATCGCGCGCTGTGCCGCCACACCAAGGATCTGCGACAACGCGAACGAGGTCACAGCCTGGACGAGCGTGGCGGTTCCCGCCGCGAGCGCGATCAGCGGCAGCAGATCCGTCCGGTTCTTCCCGACCACGTCGTCAATGAGGTACTTGGACGATGCCGGAAGGACGAGCCCGGCCAACCGGCTGGCGAGCATCAGGATCAGTCCGGTGATGAGCCGACGGCGATGTACCCAGAGGAGCGCTCGTGCTTCGCGCCAGGCGGCCGAGGCAGACACACCCTTCTTCTTAGCAGCGTCCACCGTTGATTCTGGAACTGTACTACGCCGAATACGCTCGCCAGTTCCGTGCGCACCCGATCTCAATTGAGCGGCCATGACATAATCGACCTTTGAATCCTTTAGAAATGACTGACACAAGCACACGCGGCGTCCGGATGAGTGACGCCACCACACGCGGAATCCGTATCCAGGTCCGGAGCGAGTTCATTCCCGACCGGAGTTCCCCACGAGAGGGATCGTATCTGTTCCAGTACCACGTGCGCATCTCGAACTCCGGCCCCGATGTCGCCCAGCTCATCTCACGCGAGTGGATCATCACCAACGCCGATGGCGAGGTGGAGCGCGTCAAGGGTCAGGGAGTCGTCGGCGAGCAGCCCGTGCTGCCACCCGGTGGGACGTTTGAGTATACGAGCTTCTGCCCGCTGAAGACGCCGGTGGGGGCGATGCAAGGCAGTTATCAGATGATCACGGCCGACGGCGAGCGCTTCGATGCCGTGATTGCACCGTTCACACTCGCCGTCCCAAATGCCCTGAATTGAGCGCCTGAACTACGCGCGCCTCGCCGTTCGAACTTCAGGGTTCCTGTTATTCGAACGACTCAATCTCTACTTCTTGAAGCTGGCAAGCGCGTCAGCTTCGTCGTCATAGCATTCGAATACCGTCAGCAGCTTGGTGAGGACCAGCAGGTCCTTCAGGCGTTTGGTCACGCGCAGCAGCTTCAACTGCCCTTCGAGATGGCGCGTCGTCGCATAGACCTGCACGAGCTGCCCAAGTCCCGCGCTGTCCACATACGAGACGTTGCCCAGGTCGAGCAGCAGCTTGCGATTCCCCTGCTGAAGCAGGCTCTGGACCTTGTCCTTGATGATGACGTCGCCACCCTTGCTCAAGGTGATGTCACCGGTGATCTCGATGACCGCCACATCACCCACCATACGCTGTCCGATCTGCATTCGTCCTCCTATCCCCGTCCGCGATACCGCAGCACGAGTGCCGTCACATCGTCGGCCTGGGCGGCGCCTTCAGAGAAGCTTTTGACTGCCAATATCAGATGCTCGAGCACAACCTCCGGCTTCGCGCCGTGCCGATCGCGCACGACCTCGACGAGCCGATCGCGGCCGAACTCGTCCCCTGCCCGGTTCCGCGCTTCCGTCACACCGTCACTGCACACGATCACGAGGTCGCCGGGCTCGAGCACCACCGTGTCGAACTCGTAGGTCGCTATCGTCAGCAGCCCAAGGACTGGTCCTCCGGTCTCGAGCCACGAGACATTGGTGCGCCCGACCACGAGGGGTGGCTCCTGCCCCGCGTTGCAGTAGCTCAGACGCCCATCCGCGGTCACGGCACCGTAGAACATCGTGGCGAACCGTGCATCGATCGCGCGGCGCAACAGCGCCTTGTTGACGCGCGCCATGGTCTCGGCCGGCTCGCTGCTGACTGGCGCGAGCGCGACGAAGTTGCTTTGCACGGCGGCGGCCAGGAGCGCGGCCGGCGGTCCCTTTCCTGCCACGTCACCCAAAGCGAAACCGAGGCCTCGCTCGCCGATCTCGAGATAGTCGTAGAAGTCGCCCCCAATCGTCCGGCACGGGATCGATTCCGCGGCGAGATCGACGTTGCCGATCTCGAACACCGGCTCGGGCAGCATGTTGCGCTGGATCTCGGCGGCGATCTTGAGATCGCGATCGATGCGCGCCTTCTCGTCGGACTCTGCGTAGAGGCGCGCGCTCTCGATGGCGAGCGCGGCCTGCGTCGCAAACGCTTCGAGCGACGACTGCGTGGACTTGGAGAGCATGGTGCTGCGCTCCCGTCCGTCGAGATAGAGCACACCGATAACGCGTTCGCTTCGAGCCGTCCCGGATGACATCGGCGTCACGCGCAGCGGCACGCACAGCACATGGCGAATCCCGACGGCGATCGTGCCATCGTGCTGGCCCTTCCAGTCCCCTTCCATCAGGTCGCCGACGATACGGCTCTGGCCTGTCTGGAAGACCTCGCGCGGAATCTTCTCGCTGGTCGTGAACGTCGTGCCGGGCAGCGTCGTCTTGCCCTTTCCGCGCGCGATCTTGAATTCGAGCTCACCTTCGGTGGTGGCGAGCATCATGAAGCCGCGCTCGGCCTTGGTGACGTCGAGCGCCGAGTCCATGACGAGCGCCAGGATCTCGTCGAGCACGCGACCGGAGCCGAGCGCTCGCAGGCCATTGAGAATGGCCGCCACGTGACGGAGGTCGCCGGCGTCCGACGTGCTCGAATCGAGGAAGCCCGTCGTCTTCGCTCCCTCGGTCATGAAGAGCAGCTCGATCGCATCGGTCCGGCCGAGGCGGATGCGATCGCCGGGCTGCAGGACCCGCTCGGTCACCTGTTCGCCGTTGACGAACGTCCCGTAGCGCGACCCGCGGTCGCGCAGCGTGTAGCGGCCGTCCTCCTGCGCTATCTCGGCATGCTCACGCGACACGTCGGTGCTGACGATCTGCAGGTCCGCGGAGGTCCGCCGGCCGATCATGAAAAGCGGCCGATCGAGGATGACGATTCGTCGTCCCTGAGAGTCAGTAACGTGAAGACGGGCTTCGCTCATGGGCTCCAGTGACTCTGCCTAGATTGGTTTCGCCTTCAAGGCGCCGACCTGCAGCAGCAGTCCGGTGAAATCGTACACGCGACGCTCCCGGGTGATAAGGCTGTCCTTCAACTCGCACAGCGAGACCAGCAGGATGCTGAACGGACGCTCCGTGGGCGGCAGTCCCATGATTCCACCGCTGTTGGTGCCATGGATATGCAGCAGCAACGCGGCCTTGTGTCCGTCGATCACCAACTGCTCCTGGTCGATCGTCGCGGTGCTGAACGAGGTGAAGAACGTGCGATACACCTGTTCGATCGCCTCGCGACCCTGGGCAACCCCGCCAGCGAGGGGGCTTTCCAGCACTCCGTCCTCCGCGTGCAGGCTGGCGAGCGTCGGCGCATCCAGCCGATGCAAAGCGTCCTGCCGCCGCGCGAAGAACGCCACCATGTCGTCTCTGGTCATGGGCAGCCGCCAATTTCACTCAGGGCTGCAGTTTCTTCTGCGCGTCCCGGTAGTGCGACGAACGCGACGTCACCAGGCCGTAGGCTTCACGCATGCGCTGGGGATCCTTGACCCGTTTCTCGAACAGCTCACCCGCTCGCCAGGCGGCGTCCCGCGTGTTCGCCGGAAACTTGCGCGCGAGATCGAGCCACGCCTGACCGGCAAGATCGTAGCGCCGTAGATCTTCGTACATCTCACCAAGCTGCGCCAGCGCCGGCTCGACACCCGCGGCATCGGGGTACGACTCAACGAGTTGACGATAGCTGATTAACGACGCCGGAACGGTGGTCCCGACGACACTGTCGACGACGCGAGCCCTGGCCCGATCCTCCAGCGCCGCACGACGCAGCAGCGCCTGCACCGCCCACGGTGATGATCCCGCCATGCCCGGGATCTCAGTGAACAGCTGACGCGCGGTCCCTTCCCGATCGCTGCGCTTCGACTGCAGCACCAGATCGGCGAGCAGAAACGTGCCTTCCGCCGCTTCAGGTGTACGTCCGTGCCGGCTCCGAAGCTCCACATACGCGGCCATCGCGTCTTCCGGCCGACCCTGCCGCTGCAGGATATTGCCTAGAAGCAGATACGCACCTGGAGCTGACGGGCTCGACGGATTGGCTGACAAGCCGGCTTTGATGTCAGCAACCGCCTGGTCGTACAGCTTCGCATCCGCCTTCGCGCGCGCAACCTTGATCGGCTCGGCCAGCGGATCGCCGGCGACCGCTGCGGGGGCCGGTGACGGAGCGGCGGCTGGCGTTGTCGCAGTGGTCGCGGGCGGCGCAGGTGCGCTGGACGTCGCGCGACGTGACTCGCCTGCGGCCGCAGGCGGAATAACCGCGGGCGGTACAGACGTAGCCGGCGTCGTCGGTTGGACCGGGGCGGCTGGTTCTGTTGCAACCGGAGCGGACGCGTCTGCAGGAATGTCAGTGGGCGGAGCGACCTGGGCTGTCGTCTCCTGAGGCGGGTTGCCCGTTTGAAAGAACAGCCACGATGCCGCAATCAGGGCGATCACGCCAAGCGCGCCGACCAGAAGTACGGCGGCGTTGAAACGAGGGCGCGACGACGCTGCGATCTCGCCGCTCTTGGCCGAGGGCCATTGCGCACCGCTGCGCGCCGGTGAAGACGTGACGTGCGGCACGGTCCGCGCACCGCCGGTGAGGCTCGTACTGCGTTCGAGCTTGATCTGCTGCAGATCGCTGCGCAGCTCGGTCGCGCTCGGGTAGCGACGATCCTTGTCCTTCTCGAGAAGCCTGGCGATGATCCGTTCGAGCGCGACGGGCACGTTGGCGTTGATCTCGATCGGCGCCGCCGGCTCGCGATTCAGGATCGCGTCGAAAATCACCGCGGACGTACTCCCCTGGAACGTCCGCTGTCCGGTCGTCATCTCGTAGAGCACGAGCCCGAAGGAAAACAAATCGGATCGGGCGTCGAGGTCTTCTCCACGCGCCTGCTCGGGCGACATGTAGGCAATCGTCCCGAGCGCCACACCGGCACGTGTCGAGAGGAGCTCGGTCAACATCTCCGTCTGCGCATCGGAGCGCAGCGTGCTGCTGCCCAGCGTGCGCGGCTCGGTGGACTTGGCGAGACCGAAGTCGAGCACCTTCACCTGGTCGCGTGCCGTGACGAAGATGTTGGCCGGCTTGATGTCGCGGTGCAGGATGCCGCGCGAGTGTGCTGCATCGAGCGCATCGCAAATCTGGAGCGCGTAGTCCACGACCTGATTGATGACGAGCGGGCGGTGATCGATCCGCTGATCGAGCGTGTGCCCTTCGAGCAGCTCCATCGCGATGAACGGCGCGCCCTCGAACTCGTCGATCTCGTAGATCGTGCAGATGTTCGGATGATTGAGCGCCGATGCGGTGCGCGCTTCGCGCATGAAGCGCTCGAGCATCTGCCGATCCTGCGAGCGACCGGGACCCAGGAACTTGAGCGCAACCGGGCGACCGAGCTTCACGTCCTCGGCGCGATAGACCACGCCCATGCCGCCTTCACCCAGCGGCTCGATTACCCGGTAGTGCGAGACGATTTGCCCGAGAAGGTTCGTGGTCACCGTGGCCTGGAGACGCTAGTATCCCTCAATCCAGATGGCCGCGCTCTGAGTCCCCCATCGTGACGTTCGCCGAGGGGAAATACTCACGCCACCGCTGGCTTACAAGATTGGCGATGTCGTCTCGACACGACAATTCCTTCGGGTACCACGGCTTCATGCGGGCGTCGATGACAACCGGCGCGGTGTAGGCGATGTGGTTTCGGACGATGCGGCGGTCGGCAGCGTGGATGTCGGCCGCTGGCTCGAACCGCGTGAATGTCGTCCAGAGAAAATTCATGTCGCTGCGGGCAGCCCGTTCCGGTTCATCGCTGACGACAACCAGCGGCCACTGAGTAAATGCGGGTGCCGAGGCGATTCGCGAAACGACGTCCCTCTCCGATTCGTACGATGGCGCGCCGACCACAAGGCAGCCACCGCAGAACACGCGGACGTCGGTAATGCCCTGCGGCACGTCCGAGGCCGTGAACTGCCTGGGGAGATCGCGAACGGGATCGCCGAGTCCCATCCAGACGCCTTTCGACCCTTCATTGACCGTCGGACCGGTGTAGTCGAGCGTGTCCATTGCGAGATTCGAGAACACGTAGAGATCGGTCTCCGGTCGCGTGCGCGCCAGGATGTGCTCGAGCGTCGCACGGAAGTTCTTCACATCGACGTGCTGGTCCGTGACGAGGAGAAACTTGCTGAGCGAGAGCTGGCCCTCGCCAAGGATGCGGAACGCGCTGGCCATTGCCTCACGGCGATAGCGCTGCTTCACGATCGCCGCGGCCAGCGAGTGATAGCCGGTCTCGCCGTACGACCAGAGTTTCTCCACGGCGGGCATCACGACCGGGAACAGCGGCGACAGCAGTTCCTGCAGCAGATCGCCGATGAAGAAATCCTCCTGCCGCGGTTTGCCGACGACCGTCGCCGGGTAGATCGCATCGGACCGGTGTGCGATCCGGCTGACCTCGAAGACGGGGTAATCGTGTTGAAGCGAGTAATACCCGTAGTGATCGCCGAACGGCCCCTCGGGTTTGCGAACACGCGGTGGAACGTCGCCAATCAACGCGAACTCGGCGTTCGCGATCAGCGGATGCGGCCCGTGGCCATGCACCTGACTCAGACGCTCGCCCGCAATCAGCGAGGCCAGCATCAGCTCGGGCACATTCTCGGGCAACGGCGCGATGGCGGACAGGATGAGCGCCGGTGGACCGCCAAGGAACACGGTCGCGGGCAGCTTCTGACCTCGCCCTTCGGCAACGGCGTAGTGATATCCGCCACCCTTTCCGATCTGCCAGTGCATGCCGGTCGTGCGCGCGTCGTGCACCTGCATGCGATACATCCCGAGGTTATGCCCAGCCTTGTCAGGATGCGTCGTGTAGACGAGCGGCAGCGTGACGAATGGCCCGCCGTCCTCCGGCCAGCATGTCAGCGCGGGAAGCCGATCGAGCCGGACGTCATGCGTGACGCGTTCCGTGACCGGCCCTGTTGAGAGGCGGCGCGTGCCGACCTTCAGCAGTTCCATGCCGACGTCGCGCGCGCCCCACAGCTTTGCGGGCGTAGGCGGCATGATCGTCTCGACGAGCTCGACGACGCGCCGAATCAGCCGGAGCGGCCGCTCGCCGAACGCCATCTCCGCGCGACGCGCCGTGCCGAACAGGTTGGTGGCGAGTCGGAAGCTCGATCCTTTGACATTGGTGAAGAGCAGTGCAGGTCCGCCACCAGCGACGACGCGGCGATGAATCTCGGCGACTTCGAGATTGGGATCGACCGCGGACCCCACCGTGACGAGGTCCCCGTCACGGCGAAGCTGGTCGAGAAATGTGCGGAGGTCGGGGAATGACACCGAACTGTTTGTCGCCTACTGCCTACTGCCTGCCCTCATTCGGCATCAGCGCTCGGGCCGTAGATGTTCGGGACCTTCGATCCCATTGCGCGCAGGTAGGCGGCGAGCTGACCTCGATGGTGAATGCTGTGGTTGTTGGCGAAACCGATGAACTGCGCGCGCGGCATTTTCATCATGCCGAAGAAGTCGAGCATCTCGGTGGACTTCTCGGCCGGAAGGGCGCGCAGTGCAGCGAGCTTCTCCGGAAACGTCTTCTTGTAGAACGCGACGATGTCGTCAACGCTCTTGAACTGCGACTCGGCCTGCTTGGCCGCGTCGGGGTTCCACTCGAACGCCCCCTTCGTGATGCTGTCGACGAACCAGACGTCCGCGGTCGCGAGATGCGTCGCCAGCTCCCACGCCGTTCGGGACTTGGGGTCCGGCTTGTAGCCGCGGTTGTCGTCCTTCACTGCCGCAATCACAGCGCACGTGGCGGGAAACTCGCCTTCCCACACGGTTGCAAGCACGTCGGCAGCGGCTTTTCCTTGTTCTGGCGTCATGGCGTTCCTCCAGGCGGGTCTGAAGACCCGCCTCTACGTACTAGCGTGTCAGCTTGCGGTACTTGATCCGGTGCGGCGTGTCCGCTTCCGCACCGAGCCGGCGTTTACGGTCGACTTCGTAGTCCTGGTAGTTGCCTTCGAACCAGACGACGCGGCTGTCGCCTTCGAACGCGAGCATGTGCGTCGCGATGCGGTCCAGGAACCAGCGGTCGTGGCTGATCACCACGGCGCAACCAGCGTAGTTCAGCAGCGCTTCCTCGAGCGCACGCAGCGTGTCGACGTCGAGATCGTTTGTCGGTTCGTCCAGCAACAACAGGTTCGACCCGCGCTGCAGCAGCTTCGCCAGATGGACGCGGTTCCGTTCTCCGCCTGACAGCGACCCGACCTTGCGCTGTTGCTGCGCCCCCTTGAAGTTGAACCACGAGACGTACGCGCGTGACGGCACCGGCCGCTTCCCGATCAGCAGCTCGTCTTCCCCGCCGGAGATCTCCTCCCACACGCTCTTGTTCGCACCGAGCGCGTCGCGGCTCTGATCGACGTAGCCCGCCTGCACCGTCTCACCCAGGCGAAGCGTGCCTGCATCGGGCTTCTCCTGCCCGGTAATCATCCGGAACAGCGTCGTCTTGCCAGCGCCGTTCGGTCCGATCACGCCGACGATCCCGCCGCGCGGCAGCGTGAAGTTGAGATCGTCCATGAGCAATTGGTCGCCGTACGCTTTTCGCAGACCACGCGCCTCGACGACGACGTCACCGAGACGGGGCCCGGGCGGGATGTAGATCTCGATCTGCTCGATCTTCTGCGCCGTGTCCTCGTTGAGAAGCTGTTCGTACGCGTTCAGTCGAGCCTTGCCTTTCGACTGACGCGCGCGCGGCGACATCCGGATCCATTCGAGCTCACGCTGCAGAGTCTTCTGACGCTTTGACTCTGACTTCTCTTCCTGCACCAGCCGCTGCTGCTTTTGATCGAGCCACGAAGAATAGTTCCCCTTCCAGGGAATACCGGACCCGCGATCGAGCTCGAGGATCCATTCCGCGGCGTTGTCCAGGAAGTAGCGATCGTGCGTCACCGCGACGACCGTGCCCTTGTATTCCTTGAGGAAGCGCTCGAGCCACGCAACCGATTCAGCGTCGAGATGGTTGGTCGGCTCGTCGAGCAGCAGCAGGTCGGGCGACTGCAACAGCAATCGGCACAGCGCAACGCGGCGACGTTCACCGCCCGAGAGCGTCGTGACGTCGGAGTCCGCCGGTGGACAGCGCAGTGCATCCATCGCCAGCTCGAGCTGCGAGTCGATGTCCCAGGCGTTGACCGCGTCGATGCGATCCTGGAGCTTGCCCTGTTCTTCGAGGACCTTGTCCATCTCCTCGGGCGAGAGATCCTCGCCGAGCTTCATGTTCAGTTCGTCGTAGCGTTCGAGCAGCGCCTTGATCGCGCCGACGCCCTCCTCGACATTGCCTTTGACCGTCTTCTTCGGATCGAGCCGCGGCTCCTGCTGAAGGAACCCGACGGAGATGCCGTCCGCCGGGAACGCTTCGCCGAGGAACTCCGTGTCTTCGCCCGCCATGATCCTGAGCAGTGAGCTCTTGCCCGCGCCGTTCAAGCCGAGGACGCCGATCTTTGCACCTGGGAGAAACGACAACCAGATGTCGCGCAGGACGACAGCGTCGGGAGGGTGAACCTTCCCGAGGCCTTTCATTGTGTAGATGTATTGCATGTTCCTGAGATGCCGGAGTGGCGGCGACACTCGCCGCGCTAGCCAAGCGCTCAGTATATCAACTGGGGTGTAGCGAGGGCGTTACAGACGTCGCCTCGACGTCGGAGACGGCTCAGTGAACGCGATCTGAGCTCTCGTCCCTGGCGACGATGTCGTACACGGGCGAGGTGATGATGCGACGCCCTTCGGCAAGGATTTCCATGCGAAGGCCGACGCCGATCCATCCGACTTTGAGGAAGCTCCCACCGACGCTGGCACCGCTGAAGCGGGCCTCGGTAAGCGCGGGGAAGAAATGACCGCCCTTGACCAGGACCTCGTCACCCGACGAGACGACGATGTGGTACTCGGAGTTGCGCGTCCGCACCAGGAGCGTGGTCATGGGCGGGAGATCGCGCAGCTGAACTCCGTTCGTGCTCGACACCGCCGAGGTGAAGCCGGTCAGCGTCGCTGCACGGGCGATGCAAGTCGTATCGTTCATTGTCGAGGGCGGCTCGTAAGACATTGTACGCCCGTTGGCCTGTTCCCCTGTTCTGCTCTATTTCCCTACTGTCCCACCGGAGGCGCCTTGGTCTCCGGTATCAGGGTTACTTCGGTATGGCGCTCAGAGGGGAAATACTTACGCAACGCGGCATGCACATTGTCCTGCGTCAAGGACTCGGCCCGTTCCGTGCGCAGCAGGATGCGCTTCGGGTCGCGTCCGAGCAAGTGCATGGCCTGTAACGAGCTGAGCCAGTAGCCGTTCTGACGCAGAGCGGTTTGCAGATCGTTCTTCTCCGCTTCCTTGACGGCTCGCACGTCCTCCGCCGAGGGGCCCTCCTTGCGGAGGCGAGCGATCTCGGTCATCACCGCTGCCGTGAGGGTCTGCACGTTTTCCGGCGAGCTCCCGAATTGCACGCTCGTGACCCCGTATCCGGGCTCGGGCGACGTGTTGGAGTAGTTGACACCAACTGAATAGGTGCCACCGAGCTGCTCGCGCAGAATGTCGCGCAGGCGCTTCTCGAGGACCTCGGTCGCGGCCTGAAGACGATGGG
>Ga0310810_10002289_pt1 | contig 20511 bp, 21 predicted proteins | sample NCmetagenome_FD_207641 | JGI IMG/M metagenome (GOLD analysis project Ga0310810, IMG submission 207641) | Soil microbial communities from experimental microcosm in Duke University, North Carolina, United States - NC | ecosystem: Engineered > Artificial ecosystem > Soil microcosm > Unclassified ...
CCGGCGCCTCCGGGAAACGCTGGCACCCATACTGGACCACTTCGTGATCGTGATGGGCGGTTTTATCGCGTCCACGGAAGACGGCGTCACGACGACGCTCGGCCGCGGAGGGTCGGATTACACGGCATCTATCGTCGGTGCGGGCATCGGCGCGGAAGAAATCCAGATCTGGACCGACGTGGACGGTATGCTCACCGCCGATCCCACGGTCCTTCCCGGCGCGCACCGCGTCAAAGTATGTTCGTTTACCGAGGCCGCCGAGCTGGCGTATTTCGGCGCCAAAGTGTTGCATCCCGCGACCGTACTGCCGGCCATCGAGAAGAACATCCCAATGCGGATTCTCAACTCGCGTCGGCCCGAGGTCGTGGGCACGCTTATCGTCTCCGAACCGCCGCCGTGCTCGACGCCCATCCGGTCGATCGCCTGCAAGCGCAATATAACGTTGTTGACCATCGTCTCCACCCGCATGCTGATGGCGCACGGTTTTTTGCGTCGGATCTTCGAAGTATTCGACCGTTATGAGACTCCCGTGGATATGCTCGCTACGTCCGAAGTCAGCGTCTCGCTGACCATCGATAACACGCGCTCGCTGGCGGCCATCAAGGCCGAGCTGGAAGCCTTCGCCGAAGTCTCGATCGAGGAGGATCAGGCGATCGTGTGCCTGGTGGGCGAGAACATCCGGCGCTGCGACAACGTTTCCGCCCGTGCGTTCACGGCGCTGGACGGCGTCCGGCCGCGCATGCTGTCGCAAGGCGCTTCGCAGTTGAACCTGAGCATGGTGGTAGCCGCGTCCGACCTGCGGCGCGCGGTAGAATCGCTCCACCGGGAGTTCTTCAGAACTCCCGATCCGGCATCCTTCGAATAGGAGAACGCTACGAAACTCGCGATTGTCGGCTACGGAAAAATGGGCAAGCTGATCGAGCAGCTCGCGCCTGAATACGGCTTCACTGTTCATGCGCGCGCCGATGTCGGCTACGACCCTAATTTGCTCAAGGGCTCCGATGTCGCCATCGAGTTCAGCACTCCGGATGCGGCGCTCGGCAATATCGAGAGCCTGGCTGCCCTGGGCATTCCGACCGTGGTCGGAACCACCGGTTGGCTGGAGCACCTGGATCGCGTGCGAGCGGCAATCGACAAGGGCGGGGCAGGCCTGGTCTGGGCAGCGAATTTTTCGATCGGCGTGAATGTTTTCCTGCGAGCGGTGCATGAGACTGCCCGAATGTTGGCCAGCGAGCCGGCCTACGGCGCGTGGGCCTGGGAAATTCATCACAGCACGAAGAAGGATGCGCCTTCGGGAACGCTGCTGGCGCTGCTGAATGAGATGAAGGATGCCGGGTACGAGCGCCCCATCGATGCCAGTGCCAATCGCGCCGGGACGCATCCGGGAACGCACGAGATTGGGTTCGATTCCGCGGCCGACACCATCACGCTGCGGCACACGGCCCGCAGCCGCGAAGGCTTCGCGCGCGGCGCATTGAAGGCGGCCCAATGGATTCCAGGCAAGAAGGGCGTGTTTGAGTTTAAGGAGATTTTATGACCACGTTCCATGGATGCGGTACCGCGCTGGTGACTCCGTTTCGTAAGGACCAGTCGCTCGACGAAGGCACTCTGCGGAAACTGGTCCGGCGCCAGATTCAGGCAGGCATCAACTTTCTGGTTCCCTGCGGCACCACCGGCGAGAGTCCGACGCTGACCCGCGCGGAACACCTGCGCGTCGTCGAGATCACGCTCGAGGAAGCCAAGGGCAAAGTTCCCGTGCTGGCGGGCGCCGGCGGGTACAACACGGCCGAGGTCATCGAGATGGCCAAGGAGCTAAATCACATGGGCGCGGACGGCATCCTCTCCGTCACGCCGTATTACAACAAGCCCACGCAGGAAGGTCTGATCCAGCATTACACGTCGATCGCCAAGGCCGTTCCTTTGCCGATGGTGGTGTATAGTATCCAAGGACGCACGGGCGTCAATGTCGAGCCTGCTACTCTCAAGCGTCTCGCGGAAATCGAGAACATTGTCGGCGTCAAGGAAGCCTCGGGGAATATCGCACAGATGGCCACCGTGCTGGACTACGTTCCCGAGCGGTTTTCCGTATTCAGTGGAGACGACGCCGTCACCATTCCGGTGATCGCGCTCGGCGGCCGCGGAGTGATCTCGGTGGTGGCGAACGAGATTCCCGGAGAATTCAGCAAGCTGGCCCGCCTCGCGCTGGCGGGCGACTTTGCGGGCGCACGAGCCATTCAACGGAAATGGTTCGCGCTGATGGAAGTGAATTTCTGCGAAGTGAATCCCGGGCCGGTAAAAGCGGCGATGGCCATGATGGGGTTACTCGAACCGGTATTCCGATTGCCCATGGTCCCTCCGTCGGAAGCCAACCGCGCGAAGATCGAAGCCGTGCTCAAATCGAGCGGCCTGCTTGCTTCCGCCCGGAGCTCGCATGCAGATTGAGATCGAATTTCTTTTCGACCAGAAGCCCGCCGCTTATACCGAGGAACACTTCGCGCTATTCGCCCGCCTCAAGGAAGGGCTGAACACCGGCACGGTGCGCGCGGCCGAGCCCGACGCGTCTTCGAAAACCGGCTGGCGCGTCAACCCCTGGGTAAAGAAAGGCATTCTCCTGGGATTCCGCATGGGTGGAATCGTGGACATGTCCGTGAACGCGGCTCGTCAGCCGTTTTTCGACAAGGCCACCTGGCCGGTGAAGCATTTCTCCGTGGCCAGCTGCGTCCGCATTGTTCCGGGCGGGTCCAGCATTCGCGATGGCTGCTTCATCGGCAAGAGTGTTACCTGCATGCCTCCGATGTACATCAACGCGGGCGCCTGGGTAGGCGACGGAACCATGGTGGATTCGCACGCGCTGGTGGGAAGCTGCGCTCAGGTGGGGAAGAATTGCCACATTTCCGCGGCCGCGCAGATCGGCGGTGTGCTCGAACCCGTGGGCGCGCTTCCGGTGATCATCGAGGATGACGTGCTGGTCGGCGGGAACTGCGGTGTCTACGAAGGTACCGTCGTCAAACGCCGCGCAGTTCTCGGGAGTGGCGTGATCCTGACCCGCTCGACGCCGGTGTATGACGTCGCTCGTGGGGTGGTCATTTCGGCCCAGGGTGAAGAACCCCTGGTGATTCCGGAGGGGGCCGTCGTGGTCGCCGGATCGCGCGCCATCACCAGCGGGAAGGGCAAGGAGTGGGGCGTATCGCTCTACACGCCAGTCATCGTGAAATACCGGGATGAAAAAACGGATTCACGCGTCCGATTGGAGGACCTTCTCCGATGAAAACCATAAGCTTCGTTTTGTTCGCCGTGCTCGCGTTGGGGGCCGACCCCGAATTTACCGCCGATGGCAAGCTGGTCAAGCCGAAAAATTACCGGGAGTGGATTTACCTCAGCTCCGGTTTGGGGATGACCTATTCCAATTCGGGCGCGGCCCAAAATCCCAATCCGAATTTCGACAACGTGTTTGTCGAACCTTCCGCGTATCGCAAGTTCGTCGAAACGGGGCGGTGGCCGGATAAAACCATGTTTGTGCTGGAAGTTCGCCGATCGGTGAGCAAGGGATCCATCAATCAGGGCGGACGTTTCCAATCCGAAATCGCGGCGGTCGAAGCGTCGGTAAAAGATGTGAAGCGGTTCGACGACGAATGGGGTTACTTCGGCTTCAATGGATCGGCGACCACCGCCTCGAAATTCGGCGCGTCGGCCGGCTGCAATGCCTGCCACAAGCAAAACGCCGCGGTCGAGCACACCTTCGTGCAGTTCTATCCTACGCTGCTCGAAATTGCGAAGGCCAAGGGCACGCTGAACCCGTCGTATAAGAAAGACTAGCGCTTCAATAGCACGTCGAGCGTTTGTTCGGCGGATCGCCTCCAGGTGAAATCACGCGCGCGCTCTCGACCAGCCGCACTTAGCCGCTCCCGCAAGGAGGCGTCGGACATGACCTGTTCGATCCCGGCTGCGATGGCATCCTCACTGAGGGGATCGAAGAACCGTGCTGCGTCCCCAGCCACCTCGCGCAGCGGCGGGATGTCCGAGCAGGCCACGGGAATCCCCGCGGCCATTGCCTCCAGCACGGGCATTCCGAATCCTTCGAACAATGAGGGATACACGAAGGCCCGCGCTCGCTCGTAGAGTGAGTAAAGGTCTTCCCGCGGCACCCATCCGGTGATTTCGACCGAGTCGCGCAGGCCCATTTCCTCGATCTGCCGCTCGATCGCCTCGGCATGGAAGCCGCGCAGTCCCGCAAGGACGAGTCGGAAATCGCGCTTCTTACGTCCGTAGGCCCGGATCAAGCGAGGCAGATTCTTATGCGGATGAAGCGTTGACACGCATAACAAATACGACTCGGTTCGCGATCGATCCAGGCGGGAAAACGCCGGCTCGACGCCATGCGCGATTACCGCGATCTGCTCTTTCGATACACGGTAGAAGTGCAGCAAATCCGACCGCGTGGCTTCCGAGACCGCGATCAGCCGATGTGACCGGTGCGCCGCAGCCCATAGGAGAAATCGCCAAAACGGCAGGTCGAACCAGCGGAAGTATTCCGGGTGGCGCTTGTGCTGGAGGTCGTGGAATACCGTCACTTGGCGACAGGGCGAGAATACAGGCGAGGTGAATCCGGGATTGAACAGAACATCCAGGCGATAGCGGGCCGCTTCGAAGGGCAGAACCGTCTGCTCCCACAGAATCCGCGTGGGACGGAAGCGCGCATGGACAGCCTGCGGCTTCCAGTGAAAGTTCGACTGTTTGGGAACCAGATCGGAGGGTGTCTCCAGGTTGGTAAAGACCAGGTACTCGTTTACCTGGTCGAGCTCCGCCAGCGCGGCAAGAAGCTCGCGTAAGTAAATCTCGGTGCCGCCGACGCCTCCGGGAATCAAGTAAAGCGCGTTGATCCCGATGCGCGCCATGCGGCTACTTGCTCACCCGTGCCAGGCCGTCGCGTGCGACCGCATTCAAGGGATTCAACGCTAACGCACGCTGGTACTGTGCCGCCGCGGCCGCCTTGTCGCCGGCTGATTCGTAGATGGCTCCGCGATAGACGTAGGTCATCTCGAAGCGCGGGTCGATCGTCTCGGCCAGGGCTAGTGCGGCCAGTGCCTCCTGCCATTGGCTATGTTTCGCGTACACCATGCCGATTTGCGACTGGATGTGTGCACTGCGCTCCAGTTGCGCGGCCTGTTGCAGTTTTGACAGAGCCTCCTGCCACTTGCCGGCGCAGTCCAGGGCCAATCCCCAGTCCAGCAATAAATCGACGCTGGGCGGCGCCACCCGCGAGGCGGCCTCAAAGTGCTCGGCAGCCTGCAGGCACATGCCCGCTTCTGACAGCGCAAAAGCAACTTGAAACTGCGGGCGATATTTTCGGGGCGATTTGTTGGCCGCATCCTGCCATAACGCGAGGGGACTGGCCCACACCGCGCTGCGCTGATAGGTCAGCACGGAACATGCTGTCAGAATGACGGCGCCCGTCCAGGCCGCCTGAGGTACCTTCAGCCGCCGCAGGAACTCCAGGCACACCAGCGTCAGCCCTAGAAAAGGCAGATACATCCGCCGTTCGGCGAAAACGTCGCTAATCGGCATGAAGGACGAGGTAGGCGCTAGCAGCAGCACGAACACAAATACTCCGAAGGCCGCCAGGGGCCAGCGCCGGCGATAAATCCAGGCGGCCGCGACCAAGGCAAGCAGCGCCGCCAGTCCGAAAATCGCCCCGTGATCCAACAGGCTGCGCGAGACTGCGACGTCCGGGTCCACGTTCTGTCCATAGGGCAAGAAGAACAGTCGCACATACGTCCAGATCACGCGGCATTGCGTGAAGAAGTAAGTTGCCGGGGTGAAACCCGCGACGTGGAATCCAGCCGTGGGAGCATCTCTCAGTATGCGCCAGACGGTCAGACCGCCCCAAACCCCCGCCGCCGCCAGCAGCCCGTAGAGCAGACCGTTCCTGCGGACTCCTCCCAGGTTCCAGTAATAGTCGGTCAAGAGGAGCAGCGCCGCCAACGTCAGTGTATGCTCCTTGGTGCTGATGGCCGCGGCGAAGAGCACCACAATGGCGATGGAGCGCCACATCGTAATCGCTTCCGTGCGCCGGTAGAGGAACACCGCGAACGCCGAAAAATAGAACAGTACGCTCAACACTTCCGAACGGCTTGCGACATACGCGACCGACTCGGTCTGCAGAGGATGCAGTAGAAAGAGTCCCCCCGCGAACGTTGCCAGAATGGCTCGGACCCGGCCGGTTGACCCACTCAGGTCGAGTAGCCGAGCGGCCACCAGTGCAATCGCCACCGATCCGAGGAAATGCAGGAACACATTGGTGAGGTGGTAGGCGTATGGTTCGGTTAAGCTCGACTGGAAATTGAGCCAGTAGCTGAAATAGAGCAGCGGCCGCAGGCCGGTGACCCACGTGCGCAGCGATAACTGCGCAGCGTCGGGGTCCATGAACGGAAGATAGCGGTCGTCTAGAACGAACGCGCCGTAGAGAGCCGGGCCATATACTTCGATGACCAGAAATAGTCCAGCCACCGCAGCAGCCCAGGGCCACCACGGTCGTTTCGGTTTAGGCGTTTCGAGAGGCGCAGTTTGTTCAACGCGCCGGCGTTTGGATTTTTTCATTGAGAGCTTCCAGCCGGAACTCGAGAATGGCCACCTGCTGGGCCAAGGTAATGCTGGAATCCTTTAATCCCGAGATCCGCAGGGACAGCCGGTACAGCACCACCAGGAAAGCCGCGCCCGCGATCATGGCCAGGGCCATGAAACTGTCCGATATCCCCAGCGCGGCCGCGATGGAATCATCCAGCGCCCTCCAGCTTGCCAGCACCAGCAACATCGCTCCGGCGAGAAGCCAGCTCACCGAATATTCCACGCGGATATGCTCGCGCCGGACGGAACTGAGCACCCACACGATCAGCACCAGGCTGAAAATAGCGACTACATCAAAGAGCCGGTCCATATTGTTCTCCGCCTACTTTCTACGTCTCTCAAACTTCAATACGTTCACGAACACACCTAGCAGCACGTGGATGATGTAGTACAGCGATTTCACCGCGGTAATCGTGCTCCGGCCCGTGCGGCGCGGGCGAAACCGGCAAGACACTTCCACGAACCGAAACCGCTTGCGCTGGAGCACCACCAGCGCTTCGATCTCCGGATATTCCAGGGGGAAAGTCGCGGAAAACAATTCCAAGGCCGTGCGATTGACGCCTACGAATCCGGAGGTCGGATCGCCCACGGGCCGCCCCAGGATGGGACGCAGCACCGCTCGAAAAAATAGAATGCCCACGGCGCGCAGCCAGCTGGTATGCGTGCCGTTCCCGTCCACGAAGCGCGAGCCGATCACCATTTCACAATCGCCCTGCTCGAGCGCCCGCAGGATCACTGGAATATCACGTGGGTCGTGCTGCCCGTCGCCATCCACGCGGATCACGTAGTCATAGCCCAGTTCGTACGCCAGCCGATACCCCGCCTGGACGCAGCCGCCCAGGCCAAGATGATGCGGCAAAGCTAACACCCGCGCGCCGGCCGCACTCGCTTCCCCACGCGTGGAATCCCGGGAACAATCGTCGACCACTAGTACCGGAGTCCCCGGCACGGCGGAATGCACTTCGCGGACTACTCCCCCGACCGCGCGTTCTTCATTGAACGCGGGGATCAGGATCAGCAGCGTCTTCGCACTTTGATTCACGGCCGAAGTCACAGGGCGGCCACCTCGCGGATTGTGATCGAGTGCCGCTTGAGCAGACCGTGGAACTCAGTTGAGGTGATCCGGCGGCTGGCTCGAATGCGCTTGCGCGCCGCCAGTAGGGCCCGCAAACGAAACGATGCAGCCAGGTGCGCCCGGATCACCAGGAACGGCAGCAGCGCCGCTGAGTGACCCGCCTGCCGGAATTCTGCCGCTTTGCCGCGTCCGGAGAACAGAGCGGCGGCATGCCAGAAGTATCGCGCCACCGAAGCGAACGGAGCCGCCCACAACATGCGGGCAGGGAAGTTCTTCACGATGGTATACAGCCGGTTCCGCTCGACGTAGTAAGCCTTGAGAGGTGACGCGCGCCCGGCCGAGTGCGAATAGCGATGCTCCACGACGGCGCCCGGCACATAGCGGCAGCCCCAGCCGGCCCACTGCGCACGCAGGCCCAGGTCGGTATCCTCGCAGTACAGGAAAAAGCTCTCGTCGAACAATCCGATTTCGTCCAGCATCGCGCGCCGGTACAAGGCTGCGGAGCCACTTGGAAGCAGCGCCTCCGGGGCCTTCAAAAAATGACCCGGAGACCCTTCGTGGCCGCGCTGTTTGCTCGATCCATCGGAGGCAATCAACATACCCGCCGAATCGAGCTTACCGGTACCGGCGAGCCGAACTTCAGCCGCGAACATTCCCGTGCGCGGATGAGCTTCCGCGTCCGCCAGCAGCGTTTCCAACCAGCGCGGATCGGCGACCGCATCGTCGTTAAGTGTTGCGAGATAAGGAGCGGCCGATGCGTGGAAAGCCTGGTTCACTGCCGAGCCAAAGCCAACATTGTGATCGTTCGCGATCACGCGAACCCGGGAACCTGAAGCCCCGACGCGCCCAGCGCCGCTGTTGTCGATCACCACCACTTCGAATTCGTCCACAGTTTGCGATTCCAGCGCCCGCAGGCAGGCCTCCAGTACCTCGCCGGCCGCAAGAGTCGGCACGGCTACGGTTACCTTCGGGGTCGGCAAGAAATGATTTTAACGTATGTGGGCGTTAGTCGCCCGAAACGACCACCAGTGGATTGGTGGCGGCAGCCTCTTCCACGGGCCCGTCCGCAGGCAGATAGCGGGTATCGAGAAGCCGGTCCGTATCGATATTGCCCATCGCCGAAAGCAGCGATTCCTTCAACCGCGGATGCTCTTTTTCGAGGTTTCCCAAAAAATCGCGCAATGAGCCCCGAACCGTCCCCGTCCGCTGCGAGCAGCCACAGGGGATCACCGGCGCTCCCAGCGATTCGGCGAAGCGCGTGGTGATGTCTTCGGTTACAAACACCAGGGGCCGAATCAGTCGAAAATCCCGCTTGCTGGACCAAGTAACCGGCGGCAATGCGCTCATACGGCCGGTGAAAAGAGCGTTGCGCAGGAACGATTCGCACAGGTCGTCAGCCGTATGGCCGAAGGCGATCACGTTGGCTCCCAGCTCGCGCGCGATCTGATACACCGCCCTGCGCCGGAAGCGGCTGCACAAGTCGCATCCGTGATCCGGCTGTTCATCAATCAGACGAATGGAGGGGTTGTCGCGATGATAGGTCCAGTCGATCCCACGGGCCTTGAGATACTCGCCCATCGGCTCGATCGGCCGCAGAAATTTGCCTTGCTCGACCGTGAACGCGCACACCTTGAACTGGACCGGCGCGCGGTCGCGAAGCAGAAGCAATGCTTCGAGCATGGTGAGCGAATCCTTGCCGCCGGATAGTGCCACGGCCACGCGGTCGCCATTGCGAATCATCTTGAAACGCGTGACCGCCTCGCCGACCTTGCGGAGAAGTGCTTTCTCTAGATCCAAGCCTCTATTATCGCTCCCACAGCTCGGAAACCACTAACGCGCCGCGGGAGTAGCTCGCTCCTGTCAATCGGAATCCGTGCGATCGCAAGATCGGCCGGTGATCCACCAGGCTGCGGGTCTTCAGTCGGGTAGTGATCCGGAAGAACAGGTACAGCGCGCTCACCAGCAGCCGCGCCGGGAGGCTAGCCGCGCAGAACTCCGAGACGATCCACTGCGCTCCCGGCTTCGTTGCTTCCGTGATCCGCCCTATCAAGATCTCCAGCTCGCCAACGTCAAAACAGTCGAAAAAGAAATGCGTCGCGACCAGATCGTATTCGTTCCGAGGAAACTCAGCGGCCAACGCATCGTTCTGGAGGTAGCCCACCCTCGCCGTGCCCGCTCTCCGCCGCGCCAGTTCGAGCATGCGGTTGCTGAGATCCACATAGTCGGCGCGCACCGCGGAGTTTCGCCGTAGCAACTCGCTCAGGAATCGCCCGTCTCCGTCGCCCAGCACCAGCGCCCGGCGGGCGTTCCCGATCTCCGGCAGAAACCAGCGCCGCCGGCGCTCGAGCGTGCGGCCCATGCCCAGCTTTTCGATCCACCAATAATGCGGGGCGATCAGATCGCAGTTCACGCGACCACCGGTAAAAATAGGATCGGTGTCAGCAACACAACGTCCGCCAGCACCCGCAAAGCCTCGGGCGAATAACGGCCTTGCAACCGGTCGAGCAGGACCAATCCCAACGCGCCCGCAGTTTCCGCCCCTCCCAGAATCGGACGATGTTCCCTCAGGAAGAACGCGGCGACAAACGCCACCAGCCCGGCTGCCGCAATCACCGATGATCGTGGCTCGCGGCCATGCTCCCAATCCTCGATGGCCGCACAGTTCATCCAGCACAAACAGGAGAACAGCAGGATCGCCAGAACGTCACTAGTGGTCTGGACGCCGGGCCATGCCGCCAGCGATGCGCCCAATCCGAACAGCACTGCGACGGCGGATTCCTTCGAATTCGCGCGCCGCAACAGTCCCGGCGATAGGTGGACCGCCGCCAAATACAATCCTGTGCCGGAAGCGACCGCGACGCCTTCGACAAACAGCGCTCCCGGCAACCGGCTCCAGGCCAGCCAGGCGCCCGTGCCGAGCGCACCGATCCATATTGGCAACACCGTACGCCAATACCTTCGATAGAATTCGTGGCGTGGCCGCTCGATCGATCCTCGCAAGGCATCCAAGGTCCGGTCCGCGACGTAGATCAGCCAGACCGCTAGCGCCAAAAGCGCCGCCGGCAGCATTCCCAAGCTGCCATGAAAGCAGCGCACAAACAGGAGTTGCCACAGCAGCGCTACGATCGGCGCGTCCAGGCTCAGCAGATTCGGCCACAGCCACGGCCGGGAATGCATACTTTTTATTTTAGGAGGTCTGATTCCACAACCGGACCACACGGGCCTCGTGCTCATGACCCAGCACGCTCAGTGATGCCGTGGAGAGTGCCAGTAGCCGTCCTCCCGAAGGTTCCAGGCCGATCCAGCGCGCCGCCAGCACCCGCGAAAAATGGCCGTGCCCGAACAGCGCGACGTCTCCGTTTTCTGCCAGTGCGCGTGCGATCACTCGGTCCGCGCGAGCCCCGACTCGTTCCGCCATTTCGCCGTTGGGCACGGCGCCGGTGAAGATGGTCCACCCCGGTACGCGCTTCTGAATCTCTGCCGTAGTCAAACCCTCATATTCGCCGTAATCCCACTCGCGCAGGTTATCGTTGATCTCGGGAGTCAGGCCGACCAAGCGGCAAGTGTCGAGGGCGCGTTTCATGGGACTTGAAAGAATCAGGGCGAACGAGTGCCCGGCCAGCATGCGCTTGAGGCTGGCCGCTTGCCGCTCACCCTCCGGCGTCAGTGGCAGATCTGTCCGCGAAGTATGTTGCCCCGACCGGCTCCATTCCGTCTCTCCGTGGCGCACCAGCCAGATTTCCGAGGGCATTTAGATACTCTACCGGTTAATATGGAGAATTGCCGTCTCCTTTGATCGAGTTTGAAAACGTCTCCGTGATGCGTGGCGAAACGCTCGCCCTGAAGGACGTCTCGCTCCGGATCGGCCTGGGCGAGCACGTCGCCATCTTGGGGCCCAATGGCTGTGGCAAATCCACGCTGATCAAGACCATCACCCGCGAATGCTATCCGCTGGTGCGCGACGGCTCTTCCGTGCGCATCCTGGGCCGTGACCGGTGGAACGTCTTCGAGCTGCGCAAGCTGCTCGGCATCGTCTCAAGCGACTTGATGACCACCTGCACCCGGGCTGTCACCGGCCGCGATATCGCGCTCTCGGGTTTCTTCTCGAGCATCGGTATCTGGCCGCATCAGCAGGTAACACCCGCGATGCAGGAGAAAGCCGGGCAGGCACTGGCCAGGCTCGAAGTCTCGCACCTGGCCGATCGTTTTACGGATGAGATGTCCTCCGGGGAAGCCCGCCGCGTTCTGCTCGCCCGCGCCCTGGTGCACGAACCGAACGCTCTGATCCTCGACGAGCCTTCCACGGCCCTGGATCTCTTCGCCCAGCACGAGCTGCGCCTCATCTTCCGCAAGCTCGCGCAGGACGGCATCGGACTGGTCATGGTGACGCACCATCTATCCGATCTGATTCCGGAGATTGACCGCGTGGTGCTGATCGATCACGGGAGAATCGTTGCCGACGGGCCCAAGCGTGAGGTTTTGATAGGGGCGCGGCTTTCCGAGCTGTTCGGTTTGCCACTGGAGCTGTCGGAGCGTGATGGCCACTACAATCTTTGGTAATTCGGGCGAGATATGCCTCGCCGCTATTGCGGCATCATCGTCTGGATGAATCGCAGCAGCGTTGCGCGCTCCTCGGCGTTGAGCTTTCCGTCCTTATCGCGATCGAACATCCCTAGCGCCAGCCGCAGACGCCCTGCCATGGCCGGCGGGATCTCCTCGGGCAGGTCGTTCAAGTTGTCCGTGAGCCGCACGAAATCTTCCACGTACTGCAGCACCACCGCGCGCTGGAACGGCTGGACGTCGGCCGGCGAGGGCAACACCAGGCCCAGAAACGCCAACGCCATTTCGTCCTTGGTCTGCTCTCCGTACCTCACCCGTACCGGCGGGCGCGAAGGATTATGCGGATTCTCCGCCGAGTTGTCATAGGTATACTCCAGCTCGATCTTAGTGCCCTTGGGCAGATGAATCGGCTTCTCGTAGCGGTATTGTCCCTGCCAGTTGAAATCCCAGTCCTTGATCCAGATCAGCGGTGTCACCGAGCCGTCCGGCAGGCGCGCGTTGACCTTCATATCGGTTGCCAGATAATGCGCGTGCGGCGTGATGCCCCACAACTCCGCGTCCTGCGGCAGGGTGACTGAACCCTTCACCACGTAGTGCGATTCGCCGGCTGGAATGTCCAGGTAGCGATTCATCACCGGCAGCAGCGCCCGGCCCTTGGTAGGCGGTCCCGAAAACTTGAGCCCAATCGAAGACTGATCTTCTTCGGGCTTTCCAGATGGATGATAGTGAATCTGGATGACGACGTCGGTACTCGGCCGCACCGCCTGCGAGAGCGACGGCTCCGCGGGCAGGGGAGTATATCCCGGAGCCCAGCCCATCACGAGTCCCGCGCCGGAGAATCCTGGTCCGCCGAAGCACGGATAGCCGCCCGACGTACCCGCCAGCCGGCGAGCCGTGCCGCTCGAGTCCAAGAAGATTAGCGCATGATGCACCACGCGCGTGTTGCCCGGGCGAAATTCCGCACCGCTTACGTAGGACTCCTTGGTGAGGTTCATCGGCAGCACGAAACAGCGGAACTGGTCCGGACCATCCGCCGCCAGCGTGTAGGGAGCGGATACCTTGAGCACCTGGTCGGGTTCGCCGGCCTGCCAGCCTGTCGGGAACGCGGGCGCCTTCGGTCGATCGGCCGCGTCTCCTTCCTGGGCGCCGGTAGCTGCCCATTCGCTGATCAGCGCGATCTGTTCGTCTGTCAGGCGTCTCACGTGCGCGAAACTCCCGTATCCCGGCTCGGGCTTCCACGGCGGCATGTAGCGTTTCTTGGTGACGGTGGCGATCAGCCCCGCGCGCTTGGCGGCGTCCTGATACGTGAGCAGCGGGAAGGGAGCCACCTCCCCCGGCCTGTGGCAGGTCGCGCAGTTCTCATACAGGATCGGCGCGATATCTTTATTGAACGTCGGAGCGGCCATGGCAACTGTGCTCGCGAACGCGAATAGAAATCTCATCTGCTCTCCAAATTTATCGAACAGCCCACGGCTCTCGTTCGAGCTTCCCTGGGAGCCTTCCCTGCCAGCACGGCATCCAGCACATTGCGAAGCTCCGGCTCCGTCGCAGCGTAGCGAGGCCTGGTGAGATCCTCCACCTTGTTGTCGATCCGCCCCTGATACAAAACCTCACCCGCAGAGGACAATACCGCGACCTCCGGAGTCACCTTGGCCCCGGCCAGACGCGCCAGCGTCAGATGAGGATCGTTCAGCATCGGGAAGGTATAGCCGAATTCCTGGGCGTACTTGTGAACCGCCGCGTCGGAAGCCGTGTTATCCGACTGGACCGCGTAGAACGCGACACCCTGCGGTTCGTAGGCGGCTCGCAGCCGGTTCATCTCAGGCACGTATCCGTTGGCCAGCGGACAGTCCGTCATCGTGAAGAACAGCACGATCGCACGCTTGGTCCGCCATTCATTGGCCGTGTGCAAAGTCCCATTGGTATCGCGTAATTCAAACCGCACCGGAACCCCAGCTGGGAGGATTCCACACGTCAATGCCAGGATTGCAGAGAGCCTCGACATCGGTGAGCTCATTATACCCCTAGACGGGTCAATCAGTTAGGGGTTACATAGGCTTAAACTTGACAATCACGCACTAAGATTGCATAATGGCAATAGGCTAAATTATAGCCACAGACTTCTTGAGAGGAAGTGCCACATAAATGAGCAAGATCATTGGGATTGACCTGGGAACAACCAACTCCGTCGTGGCTGTGATGGAGGCTGGCACACCGGTGGTTATACCGAACCAGGAGGGGGGCCGGACCACGCCCTCGGTCGTGGGGTTTGCCAAGAGCGGCGAACGGTTGGTGGGACAGGTCGCCAAGCGCCAATCGGTGACCAACCCGGAGAACACGGTCTACTCCATTAAGCGTTTCATGGGACGTCGTTTCGACGAAGTCTCGGAAGAGATGAAGCTCGTCCCATACAAGGTAGTTTCCGGCGAAAACGGGGACGTCCGGATCGAGGTCGGCGGCAAGAGGCAATCGCCGCCCGAAATCTCCGCCATGATCCTTGCCAAGCTGAAGGAAGCGGCCGAGGCCTATCTGGGAGAGAAGGTCACGCAGGCGGTCATCACGGTCCCGGCGTACTTCAATGACGCGCAGCGCCAGGCTACCAAGGACGCGGGCAAGATCGCTGGCCTGGAGGTAATGCGTATCATCAATGAGCCCACAGCGGCCGCGCTGGCCTACGGGCTCGATCGCAAAAAGAACGAGACCATTGCGGTCTACGACTTCGGCGGCGGCACCTTCGACATTTCGATTCTCGAAGTGGGCGACGGCGTGGTCGAAGTGAAGTCGACCAACGGCGACACCCACCTCGGTGGCGACAACATCGACCATCGCATCATCGACTGGCTGATTCAGGAGTTCAAGCGCGACCAGGGCATCGATGTTTCGAAAGACCAGATGGCTCTGCAGCGCCTGAAGGAAGCCGGCGAAAAGGCCAAGATCGAGCTGTCTTCGCTGCTCGAGACCGAGATCAACCTGCCGTTCCTGACCGCCGACGCCAGCGGCCCCAAGCACCTGACCATAAAGCTGACCCGCGCGCGTCTGGAGCAGATGATGGCCGACATTCTGGATCGGACGGTGGAGCCCTGCAAGAAGGCTCTCGCCGACGCCGGGATGCAGCCGTCGAATATCGACGAAGTGGTGCTAGTGGGCGGCTCGACGCGGATCCCCAAGGTTTTGGAGATCGTGAAGAACCTGTTTGGCAAGGAGCCCAACCGGAGCGTGAACCCCGACGAAGTCGTCGCGGTGGGCGCGGCGGTACAGGGCGGCGTGCTGGGGGGCGAAGTCAAGGACGTCCTGCTGCTCGACGTCACGCCTCTCTCGCTGGGCATTGAGACGCTGGGCGGCGTGTTCACCAAGCTCATTGAGCGGAATACGACGATTCCGACGCGCAAGAGCGAGGTGTTCTCCACCGCGGCCGACAGCCAGACCTCGGTCGAGATCAAGTGCTTCCAGGGCGAGCGCGCCATGGCCAAGGACAACCGCCTGCTGGGCGTGTTCCAGCTGGTGGGAATCCCGCCGGCTCCGCGCGGTATCCCTCAGATCGAAGTGACGTTCGACATCGACGCCAACGGCATCATCAACGTCACTGCCAAGGACAAGGCCACCAACAACGAGCAGAAGGTCACCATCACCACCGGTTCGGGCCTCAGCAAGGAAGAAATCGACAAGATGGCTCGCGACGCCGAATCTCACGCGGCCGAAGACGGCAAACGCAAGGACGAAATCGACGCCCGTAATAAGGCGGACGCCACTACGTATCAGGTCGAAAAGCTGCTCAAGGATCATCGTGACAAGATCAGCGCCGAAGACGCCAAGGTGGTGGAAGAAGCGCTGGAGAACACACGCAAGAAGATCGCCGAAGGCAGTGTCGACGAGATCAACAAGGCGGTCGACGCGCTAACCCAGGCCAGCCACAAACTGGCGGAGGCGATGTACAAGTCGGCGAGTGCGGGGCCGCAACCTGGCGCTGGAGCTCCGGCGGAGGACGGGGCCAAACCGGCCGACGAGAAACCCAAAGATAAAGACAACGTGGTCGATGCGGAGTTTGTCGACGTAGACGACAAGAAGTAACAAGTTGTAGGGGGCGGGCATGCCCGCCTCCATCCAAGGCCGTTATGGACTTTTACGAGACGCTTGGCGTGAAACGGGATGCTGCCGCGGATGATATCCGCAAAGCCTACCGCAAACTTGCGCGCAAGCACCATCCCGATCTCAATCCAGGCGACAAGACCGCCGAGGATCGTTTCAAGAAGGTTCAGGAAGCCTACGATGTCCTGAACGATCCGAAAAAGAAGCAGATGTACGATCAGGTCGGCTACTACTCGGAGAACGGCATGCCGGGCGGAGGCGGTCATCCTGCCGGAGGTGGCAGCGGTCCGAATATGGGCTTCGGCGGATTCGATTTCTCTGACGCGTTCACCCGCGCCGGCGCCGGAGGAGCTGGCGCACGCTCCTCGGGCCCGGCGGGTGGAGCCGGGAACTTTCAGGACATCTTCAACCAGTGGTTCAGCCGCAACGAGGGTTCTCCGCAGAAGACGCCGCAGAAGGGCACCGACCTCGAATACGGCCTCAACATCGACTTCTGGCAGGCTATCCGCGGCACCCAGGTTCGCCTGAGCGTCTCGCGTCAAGAGGCTTGCGCGGCGTGCAACGGCACCGGAGCGCGAGCCGGAGCGAACGCCGTTTGTCCGGAATGCAACGGCAGCGGCAACGTCACGCAGGTGGCCGGCTCCATGCGCTTCAGTCTCACCTGCCCGCGCTGCGAGGGTACCGGCCGCCTGGGCAATCGTTGTGCGGACTGCCACGGCGACGGCCTGGTATCCAAGACCGAAGTCGTCGACGTCCGCATTCCTCCCGGCGCCCAACAGGGATCGCGTTTGCGGGTGGCGGGGAAGGGCAACGCCGGGACCTTTGGGGCTCCCGCGGGCGATCTTTACATCACGGTGCGGGTGGAGCCGCATCCGTTCTTCCGGCGTGACGGTGACGATATCGAAATCACCGTCCCCATCCGTATCGACGAAGCCGGCCTGGGCGCAAAAATCGAAGTTCCCACTATTGACGGCCGGGCGCTGCTCAAGATTCCGCAGGGCACCAAGAACGGCCAGAAGTTCCGTTTGCGCGAGAAGGGCGTGCTCAACGCGCGCACGTCCACGCGCGGCGATCAGCTGGTTGAAGTCAGCGTCGAAGCCCCCATCGTTCAGGACGAGCGCACCAAGGAAATCCTGCGTGAATACGCGGGCCTTCATCCCGGCGATCCCCGGGCTGAGATTTGGAGTAAGGTATGAGCGCACAGCGCGGGGCACGGACGGGCGAAGCAATCAATGTGATCGTGCGCCGCTGCGTTGTGCGCGAAGGTGAAGTATGAGCGCCAAGCGCGAATCCCGCAAAGCCGCCTTCATGATCTCGGCCGTCGCCGAGCAGTATCAGCTGCATCCTCAAACGCTGCGCCTGTATGAGCGCGAGGGGCTGCTGAAACCGTCCCGCAGCGACGGCAACACGCGGCTCTATACGGCTGAGGATCTGGAACGCCTGGATGTGATTCTCAAGCTGACGAGGGATTTGGGTGTGAACCTCGCGGGTGTCGAGATCATCCTGAACATGCGCGAGAAGATGTCAGAGATGCAAAGGCAGATCGAAGCCTTTGTTTCCAGCCTCAACGCGGAAATGTCACAGCGCGTTGGTCCCAGGACCTCTTCGCCGCCTTCAAATTCCCTGATCCCGGTGATCCAGGTCCGCCGTCCCAAAAAAGCGGGATAAAAGCCCCCGGCTAACCTTTCCCGACCACTAGCCCCGTCGCCGCGTCGATGAACACGGTGTACTGGGCTGAACCCGCCGTTTCACCCCACATCACGCGGTACACAGGATCCGGAAACCGCGGCGTGAACTCCACCAGATAATTTACCAGCGGCTTGGTTCCCGGCTTATCGAGGTATGCCTTGCTGCTGGCCATAGCGGTTTCAAGCGCCCCCGGGCTATCGATGTGGAAGGCGACGGCCGCGAACGGCTTTTCCTGTCCGGATGCGCTCCATGACTGGGTCTTTCCGGCAAACACGTCTTTATGCAGCGTTTCGGAAGCTTCGATCGCCGACCAGGTGTAGATTCTGGCTCCTTGCAGCGATGGCGAGACATAGGTGACCTCCCAGGCCGCGGCTTTACCGGGTTCCGCGGGTACCTCGGTCAGAGTGATGCTGCGGATGCGGAGAGGCAGGGCATCGCCCGCCCACGTCCGGGCGGCCGGATAGGTGTACCGGAAGGCCTGCTGCGCGGTAATGGGCGCGGGCGGTTTTTCGGGTTCTTTTACTTTCGTTTCCGTCGGCGTACTCGAACAGGCAGAAAGAAGAAGGATCAGGCCGAGCGAAGCAAAAACTTTCATGTACTTCTACTGTCCAATGCGGCCACTAAAACTGTCAACTTGGATCGGGCACAATGAAGTAACTATGGCCTTGGACGACTCACGTTTACAGGGTAAGATTTCGATCGTGACCGGCGCCAGCCGGGGCATCGGATGCGGCATCGCGGTGCGCCTGGCAGCCGCAGGGTCGGGCGTGGTTCTGTGCGCCCGTGACCAGACGCTGCTCGATGCCGCCGCAGCCGAGATTCGTAGCGCCGGGGGAACCGCGGACACCATTGCATTGGATCTGCGCCTGCCCGACGCCGGCCGGCGGATCGCCGACTTCGCTGTCGAGCGATTCGGAAAGATCGACATCCTGGTCAACAACGCCGGCGCCACCAAGCGCGGCGAGTTCCTCGATCTGACCGACGAAGATTTCGCCGACGGCTTCGCGCTCAAGTTCTTTGGCTCCGTGCGGCTCACCCGCGCCGCCTGGCCGCACTTAAAAGCCGCCGCCGGATCGGTCGTGTTCATTTCCGGCGTGGGCGGCCGAACGCCTGGAGTCCAGTTCGCCATCGGCGGATCAGTCAACGCGGCGCTGCTCTCCCTTACCAAAGCTCTGGCCGATCTCGGGCTGCGCGATGGAGTGCAGGTCAACGCCATTAACCCCGGCACCATCCGCACCGCACGCTACACCGCGCGCTTGAATACGCTCGCCCAAGGGCGCGGGCTCGATCCGGAATCCGCTGAGCGGGAGTACGTCCGCAACGCCGGGATTGCCCGTATTGGCGCGCCGGAGGACATCGCCGCGCTGGTTGAGTTTATCGTTAGTTCCGGGGGCCCCGGCGGCCGCATGCTCCATGGCGCGCTGATCGATATGGATGCCGGCGCCACCAAGACCATTTGAGGTCACCGCCGGTGTCCGGATCTCGCACAATTCCGCGATCAGGTTCCCGGCCCAGCGGTAGATATTGTGATCCCGGACCACCGATCGCATGCGGTGCATGCGCAAGCGCCGCTCCTCCGGCGCCATTTCGAGGCTGCGATGAATCGCCGAGGCCATTTCCTCGGTGTCATACGGATTCACCAGCAAAGCGTCCACCAGTTCATGGCACGCGCCCGTGAAGCGGCTCAGGATGAGAACACCCTGATCGTCGCTGCGCGCCGCGACGTACTCCTTGGCCACCAGATTCATACCGTCGTGGAGCGAAGTCACCATGCACACATCCGCGTGCTGGTAATACGGCAGGATCTCTTCCCGGCTGTGGTGCCGCGTGAGCAGAACGATGGGACGCCACTCGCCGGTTTGAAACCGCCGGTTGATGCGCTCCGCCTCCTGTTCCACCTCCAGCATCAAATCGTGATAGCGCCGGATTTCCGAGCGGCTGGGCGCGCCGATTTGCACAAAGGTAAACTCGCCGCGGTAAGCCGGATACTTTTCAAAGAACCGCTCGAGGCCCCGAAACCGCTCGGGGATGCCCTTGGTGTAATCGACGCGGTCGACGCCGACCCCCATGAAGGGGGCTCGCACGCCGTGGCGCGCGAGTAACTCCGCCCGCTGCAAGTAGCGCATTTCGGAATCGACGGAAGCACCGGCTTCCTGCTCGTTCGGGACGTCCATCGCCACGCTGATGGGGAACCGCTGCACGGCCGTCAGATGGTCATGCCTGCTGACCGCGCTGCGGTCGCGTTCGATCCGCGACTCCAGAACCCGATCCACGGTCTCCAGGAAGTTATTGCAATGCGCTTGAATGTGGAAGCCCACCAGGTCGGCTCCCAGCAAGCCTTCCAGGAGTTCGCGCTGCCACGGGCAGATCCCGAACGCTTCTGGATTGGGCCACGGGATGTGCCAGAAAATGGCCACACGCGCATCCGGACGCTCGGCCTTGATCAGTTGCGGCAGCAGAGCGAAGTGATAGTCCTG
>Ga0310810_10002290_pt1 | contig 20510 bp, 12 predicted proteins | sample NCmetagenome_FD_207641 | JGI IMG/M metagenome (GOLD analysis project Ga0310810, IMG submission 207641) | Soil microbial communities from experimental microcosm in Duke University, North Carolina, United States - NC | ecosystem: Engineered > Artificial ecosystem > Soil microcosm > Unclassified ...
ACGCGTCGGCGCGCGCCGAAGGCACCGGCGCCGGTGCCGCCTGCGGTGCAGTCCGGGGAGCGGGCGCAGGCGCGACGCGGCTGCACCCGAGGACGCTCGTCGCAACCAGCAATGCGCATCCGGTGCCCCGGACCGATCGGGCGACGCAAGTCGTTCGCGTCGCCCGGTCGAGTCGCATCGTGTCGACACCTAACGCCATCACTGGCCCGGTGTGCCTGCTGACGCGATCGGCTGCAGACCGTACCGCAGTCCCACCTGAAGCCTCCGTCCGAGCCCCGCGCACCCCGGCGTATTGTAGTTCGGGTTCGGCGGATTCTCGATCGTCGTCGTGTAACAGCCGTAGTTCGCGCTGTTGAACACGTTGAACAGGTCCGCAACGAGGCTCAATCGCTGCGCGCTCGCCAGCGAGAACGCCTTCTCCACTCTCAGGTCCATCAGCTGGGTGGCGAACACGTTACCAATCCCGAGAAACGGCCTCGTCGGCGGCTGGTAGACATAGCTGACCTGTTCGCCGAATGCACTGCCTCGGGTGTTGTCCACTGCGTTCACAGTGAGGCCTGTGCCGAGATTCACGATCCCGCTGAGGTAGATCTGGTACGGGATTCTGACGATGCCATTCGCCGTGATCGTGTGCGTCTGGTTCCCCGGCGCTCGCCGGCGCGGCAGGTCGCCGACCGTGGGATACTTGTTGTCGAAACCCCAGAAGAGGTCAGTGGTCTGCCCCTGTTCGTCGGCTCGGGCCAGCGTGTACGCGATCGACCCACCCCACCGGGTGTCGGACTGGATGCCACGCTCGATCTGGAGCTGCATCGCGTCGTACCAGCTCTTCACGCGATCGTCGGTGATGAACAGCGTCGCATAGTTCGGCCCGAGTCCACCGCCCGGCGACGCCTGCACGAAGTTCATCCCGTTCTGGCCACGCACGCCGTTGTACGACAGCGTGACGAGTGCCCGGCCCAGTCCCTGCCTAACGCCACCGCTGAACTGATACGACTTGGGCGGCGTGAGGTCGTTGGCGACGAGGAACACCTCGGGCACGCCCGCGGTGCCGGACAGCGTGCGCAGCTGCGCCGGATCGAGATACTTCGGGTCCCAGACGACGCAATTCACGGGGCTTCCCGCCGGGCAGGCATCGCGGAACTCGATCCGCGGGACGTTGTACTGGCGGCGGAATCGCTCGTCGAAGAGCGTGTTCCAGTAGTTGCGGTCGTAGTAGATGCCGGCGCCGCCGAACAGCACCGTGCGCCCGGACCCTGTGACGTCGTATGAGGCGCCAACCCGCGGCTGCCACGCCTTGAGATAGTTCGGACGATCGCTGCGACCGCTCGTGATGAAGCGATTCAGCCCGCCCAACTCGTCGATCACACGGACCTGCGTGTCGTTGCAGCACGTGCCGTCCGGTTTCAGGACTGGACGGGTCACCGACAGCTTGCTGTTCAGCGGTCCGGCGAGGGAATCCGCGAGCGGCCGCGGCGTGACGTAGTCGTTGTTGATCATGTTGGTCTCCATGTCCCATCGGAGACCGAGGTTCACGACGAGCCGCGGCGTCGGCGTCCAGTCATCCTGGATGTACGCGCCGATCTGCTCGTTGTTCGTGCTCACCTTCGGATCGCCAAATCCGTACACGGCCTCGAATGGCCGCGCAAAGTTCTCGTCCTTGCGATAGCGATAGACCGGCGTCGCCTGCTGGTTCTTGACCGCCTCGTAGCTGAGGAAGTCGACCGAGGCGCCGCCCTTGATCACATGATTGCCGCCCGCCACCACCGTTCGCGTGATGTCGTTGCGGAGCGAGAGGCGATCCTGCGTAAAGTCCTGGCTCGCGTCCTTGCCGCCAATCCGCAGCAGCGACTGGTAGTCCTGCGCGATGGGGGTCGCCGTTTTCGGAATCGCTCCCCACGTGAAGTGCTGGTAGTTGACCTGCGCTTCGTTGAGCCAGCGGTCGCCGGCGTATTTCCAGTTGGCGACGCCGGTGTAGACATTGACGTCGAGATTCTCGGCCGCCTCGAAGACCGTCGTTCCGCCGAATCCACGGAAATCGGTATCGCGACGCAGCGTGCCACTGACATCGATGGTGCTGCGAGCGGACTTTTCCCACGTGAGCTTCCCGAATCCGAGATGCTCACGGAACTGGCTCGTGAACTGACCCGTGAGTGGACGGAGTTGAGCGAGGAGCGGGGCTGGGGCGACGAGACTGTCTGGGCCAAGTCGAACGTACTGGGGTTCGTCACGCCCGTTGAACTCGTACGTGCCGAACAGAAACAGCTTGTCCTTGACGATCGGCCCGCCGAGGCTGCCGCCGGCCTGCAGGCGCGTGTAGTCTGGCCTCGGGTCGCCGCGCTGCGCCGAAAATGCGTCCAGCGCGACGTACGACTTGCCGATGCCGAACCCGAACGCGTCCGCTTCCCACTGGTTCGAGCCGCTTCGCGTCGTCGCGGTGATGATCGCGCTCGCGGCCTTCTGGTATTCGGCCTTGTAATTCTGCGTAATGATCCGGAATTCCTGGACGGCCCCCTGAGGGAAGGGATTGCCCTTGCTTGCATCCTGGCCGACGACTCCGCCGCGAAGCACGTCGTTCTTGTACGTCGCGCCATCGACGAAGACGTTCACCGCTTCCGGTGGTTGGCCGCCGGCGGAGATGAACTTGTCGGTGTTGTTCACGGCGGTTGGCGTGATACCGGGCGCGAGTCGCGCGAGGTCGAGGAAGTTCCGCTCGAAGTTCGGCAGGCGCTGGATCTGCTCGGCCGTCACGTTGGTGCCGACCTCCGACGTGCGCGCCGTTTCCGTGGACGCCGTGGCAGTGACGGCAACGGCGGCGATCTGCGTTGCGGCTTCCTGTATCGACACGTCGACCGTGATTGTCTGGCCGATGCCGACCGTCACCGTTCGCGTCTGCGGCGAGAAGCCGATGCGTCGCACCGTGAGCTCGTAATCTCCGGGCCGTAGGCCGGCGAGATTGTAGAAGCCGCTGCTGTTCGAGGTCGTGCCGCGGTTCGTACCCATCGCAGCATTCCGAGCGGCAATCTCCGCTTCGGCCACCGGCGTGTTGTTCGGGCCACGGACGTAGCCGCGAATGCTCCCCGTCGTGGTCTGCGCGCCAGCCGTCGCCGTCATGAAGGTGAGCGCCGCCGCCGCGCCTGCAGCCAGCCATCGGGTCGTCGCGCGGAGTGTGAGCGGGCGTGATGTCATACGTACGTCTTTCGTCATGTTCCCCTCCCTTCCCCTTGGATCGTACGGTGCTGCGGATACCTCTGATGGCTCGATCCGCCGCCCGCCTGAGGCGGGCGGCGGATCGTCGTTAGGCAGGCGGCGGTCTCCCTCCCGGTACCGGGAAGCCGCAGGATCGTCGAATGACGAGCGTCGTTTCCAGCCGCTGGTGTCGTCGCGTGTGCTCGTTCTTGCGATCGATCGCATGCAGCAGCGTCTCGACCGCGCGGATTCCAAGCTCCGCGATGGCGACGTGCACGGAGGACAGAGGCGGATTCATGTACCTCGCGAGCGGAATGTCGTCGAACCCGACCACAGCGATATCATCCGGCACGAGTACCTCCGCATCGCGCAGTGCACTTAGCGCGCCGATCGCCATCGCATCGTTCGCCGCGAAGACGGCCGTTGGTCGCTCACGAATCGAGAGCAGATGCTCGATCGCTTGGAATCCCGAGGTTTCCGTGAAATCTCCCTGCACCTCCCATTCCGGTCGCGTCTCGATGCCGGAGTCCTGCAACGCCGCCCGATAGCCGAGCAGCCGCTCGTCGGCGTCGTAGTTCCCTTGCGAGCCGCGGATGATCGCGATGGAGCGATGACCCAGCGCGACCAGATGCTGGATCATCTGGTAGGCGCCGCTCCGGTTCTCGATGGTCAGCGCGTCGTAGGCGTCGTCGGACACCTGGCAATTGAGCAGCACCACCGGCAGCCCGGCCGGCACGTTCGCCACCAGCGATGGCGCGTCGAGGTGGGGCGACATCGCGATCAACCCGTCCACGCGACCGCGCATAGCCCGCAACGCCGCCTCGATCTCGGTCTTCGCGTCGTGCGAGCTCGACACGAGGAGGTGATAGCCTTTCCGCTGCGCGGTCTGGTCCATCCCCCGGATGACCTCGGAGAAGAACTCGCCGTAGAGATCCGGCAGGAGGATGCCCAGCGTGCTCGTTCGGCTGGTGATCAGGCTGCGGGCGGCGACGTGCGGCGAATAGCAGAGTCTGGCAGCTACCTCTCGAATTCGGGCACGCGTCTCGTCGCGGACCGGCCCGCTGGAGTTGAACACGCGGGACACCGTCGCGACCGACACGTTCGCCTCGCGGGCGACGTCTTTGATCGTCGCCATTCAGCTACGCGCCTCGTTTCGGGAGATTCATGCGACGAAACCTCTATCGCCGAAGTGGTGTAACCGTTTACATTCGAAGATGTAACTGTCAATAAGCACAAGTTCTGCACCGTGGAACTTTCGCTAAAGCCTTCGGGTTATTTGATTGTAGCGTTCTGGCGCCCGCGGTTGGATCCCAAGGGGTCCGCCCGCGGGCGCTCTCCAATCGTTCTTATGATGTAAATAGGGCTGTGCCGTGGCACAGTTGCCCTTTTGCGAGGTGAGGCCGACGATGGCAACGACAAAATCTCGGAGCGCGTCAAAGCCGCGTCCGGTAGCGATCGCGGATACGACCCCGCCCGACCTTCTCGATCTCTATATCGAGGAGCTGTCGAACGAGCCGGTCGCCACCGCGGAAGCGCAGAAAGCGCTCGCGCGCGTGATGCGCAATACAAAGCTGAGCGCCGATCAGCGCGAAGCCGCGCGGGATGAGCTCATCCGCGCGAACCTTCGGTTTGCCTTCTCGGTCGCGAAGCAGTACCAGAACCGTGGACTTCCCCTCGAAGATCTCGTGGGCGAAGCCAACGGTGGACTCTGTCGCGCAGCCGATAAGTACGACCCCGATGTCGGAGTCAACTTCATCAGCTACGCCGTATGGTGGATTCGCCAGGCAATCTTCTCGGCGATCTCCACGAAGACGCACACCGTGCGCGTGCCCCTCGGGCGCGCGACCGACGTGCGAAAGATCGCGCGCGCCCGCACGGCACTCCGCGAAGTGCTCGAGCGTGAGCCGACGATCGAGGAGTTGGCCCGCGTGGCCGAGCTGCCGCTGGACGTCGTTCGTGAGCTGAGCATTGCGATTCAGCCCGAACGGTCGCTCGACGAGCCCCTCGGCAACGGCGTCGGTCGCTCGGAAGCGCGAACGCTGGCGAGCATCCTCCCGGCCGAAGCCGACGAGCGCACGGATGTCGATGCACGACTCGAAGACGAGTCACGTCGCGAGGCACTGCTCCGCGCACTGAGTCCGCTGCCGCCGCGGGATCGCAAGATTCTGCTGATGTACTACGGGTTGGAAACCGGTGAGCCGATGACCATGGAGCAGATCGCCACGGTGTTCGGTGTCACACGTGAGCGTGTCCGCCAGCTCCGAGACAGGGCCCTGGCCGCTGTCCGGGACGGCGAAGCAGCAAAGGCGCTGCGGCGCGACTGGGCCGCATAAGCGGCCGGTTTCAGGTATCGAGCAAGGCCCCGCCAACCGGCGGGGCCTTTGTTTTTGGCCCTCGCCGATTTGAGCTATCTCACAATAATGCCATTATCGGCAGGACTGTTGAAAAGGTTCAGCCCGTTGTGTTGCACCTCTCGGATTCCACGCGTCGATGCTTCACCGAGGAGGTGCAATGGCTGACACATCAACCACCAACAGCTGGAAGCTTCTGTACGAGGCTGGGCGACAAGCGCTCCAGGATCGGAAGCTCCAAGAGGCCGAACAGTCATTCTCGGCCTCGCTGCAGTTGGCCGAGGATTTCCCCGTAGGCGATCCACGGCTCGCTGCGACATTGAATGCGCTCGCGCGCATCTATTCGCTGCAGCGCCGCTATCTCGCAGCGGCAGCGCTGCTCAATCGACTGCTCGAAGTGACCGAGCGAACACTCGGTCCTTCCCACGTGCAGGTCGCCGGCGTGCTCACGAACCTCGCCGAGATGTACACGCATCTCGGAGCCGCGCGTGAGGAGCTGGAGCTGCGCGAACGCGTGCTCAGCATCCGCGCCGACGATCCGAACGCGGACGCCACGGCGCTCCAGCGACTGCGCGACCGCGTGGATGAGCTTCATGTAACGCTCGCCCAGGAAGCACCTGTCGTAAGCGACGACGACAGCGAATTCGAGGCGCTGCCGATCATCCGCACGGCAGAGTACAGCGCGCCGGTGCAGACCGAGCGCACCCCGGAGCCCATCGTCACGGCCGACGCCGCCGTCGTGCAGAAGACGGTAGCCGTCGTCGACATCGAGACACCGGCGGCTGTGGTTCGCGAGGATGCTTTCCGGATGTCGCCGGCGACGGCGCAACTGTCAATCGCGCCGTGGCCGGGTACTGCGGCAACCGGGACGACGCCAACCGGGGGCAAAACGGTCGAGGCGCATTCGGCGGCGACGCCGGCCCCGGAGCTCGCGACGCCCTCTTCGCCCACGTACGAGATCATCCGCGTGCCAGCACAGCCGAGCATGTCGTTCGCCGGCGGCATGGACCACGGCTTCTCCGACATGGGGCGAGATGAACTGCAGGTGCCGGCGCCACGACGGTTCGGGAATCGATCGAGTCTGTATTCGATCGCGGCGGGAGTGCTGCTGGTTGCCGGTTTGATCGCTGCCCGGAACTACGTGAAGGGCTCGGACGACTCGAGTGTTTCCGGAGGATCGGTGAACCTCGCGAGCGTCGCGACCCCGAGGCCGGCGGTCGTCACGCCGGTGGCTGCGCCGGCTGCAGTCGAGCCCGAGCCGCGAACGGTCGAGCGGCTCATCGCCGACCATCAGGCGGAGCGTGAAGCGAAGCGTGCGGCCCTGGAGACTCCGAATCGCGACATGAGCCAGGAGCGCGCGCCGCGCATTCCCAGTGCGGCAGACATCGAGCGTACGCTCCGGAGTCTGGACGGTGCCGCGAAGGCGATCGACCTCCGCACCAAGGCGGTGGCGGACTCGGCGAGCGCGCTCCGGTTGCAGGCGCCGACGTTCAAGAAGGTAAAGGTCGCGGATCCCTGACCAGCCACGCACGGGTCGCGACGGCTGGGGATGTCGCGCAGACGATTGCACCTCGGTGAACTCGATGAAGGCGGCGCTCCACACAGGCGCCGCCTTTTTCATCGCGGCCGTTCCCAGTCTGTTTCGCCTGTTTCGCCGGTGTGGTCCCGAGGGCACATTTAGCGGCTCGCCATGTACCAGCCACGCATGATTCATCGCCGTCTTTTGTTGCCGCTGCTCGCCGCCGGGATTGCCGGTGTGGCCGGGCGGTCTGCCGCTGGTCAGGTCACGTCCGTTCGGAGCGGGTCCGAGAAGTTCGACAAGGACTCGGCGCGGACCTCCGAGGTGCGAACGGACCCGGACGCCCTGGCGAATGCCGCCCGTGCCTCACAAGTGCAGTTCGAGCAGTTTCGGCGGGCCAATCTTCCCGAGTCGCACTCGTCGCGGGGCGGGGGGTCGTGCGACGAGCAGGTAGGCCGGTTCTGCTACTGGTACGACGAGAAGGAACCGCCGGCGCCGCGGGAGCCCGATCGGATTCGCGAGGCGCGCGCGAAATTGATCGCGCTGCTCGATTCCGCGGCGGCGACGAACCCGGCAAACCTGTGGGTGGCATCGCAGCGAGTGCGCTATCTGTCGGAGGCGAGGCGCGATCGCGACGCGATCGCCGCGGCGGGCGCGTGTCGGGGCGAGACGTGGCGGTGCGGTATCCTGATGGGGTTCGCGCTGCACGAGGCGGGCGACTACGTGCGGGCGGACAGCGCGTATCAGGCGGCGCTGCGCGTCATGCAGGCGCGCGAGCGCTGTGATTGGGAAGACATCTCACTGCTGCTCGACGAGGAGCTGCTGCCGCGCTATCGCGCGCAGCAGTGTGGGGACTCGGCGCGGGTGGAGTTCGAGCGTCGCGTGTGGTGGCTCGCGCGGCCGCTGTTCTCGACGCCGGCGAACGACGCGCGGACGGAGCACTACGCGCGGGTGACGATGGCGCACATGCTCACGGAGGCGCCGTCGGCGCACGAGGGTGGATTCGACCAGGACGAGCGCGAGCTGTTGCTGCGCTACAGCTGGCCGCGCGCGTGGTCACGGGCCGGCGGCGGATTCGGCGGCGGGCCGTCGTCCGTCGTGGGACACGAGCCGACGCCGGCGTATCCGTACCTTCCGAACGCCCTCGTGTACGACAATCCGGTAAACACCGACTCGTTACGGTGGACGACGCGGCCGGGCGTGGTCCACGCGCGCTACGCGCCGGCGTACGCGACGCCGCTCTTGCGGCTGGAGCATCAGTCGGCGCTGTTCCGGCGTGGCGATTCGTCGCTCGTGGTGCTCGCGTACGACCTGCGGAGCGACTCGGCCCTGGCGCGGGCGAGCGACGTGCGGGCCGCGCTGGTGCTGACGCGCGGCGACGAGCGCGACGCGACGATCGTGCGGGCGCCTAACAAGTCACGCGGGGTGATCACGGCGCACAGCGTGTGGGCACCGCTGCTCATGAGCGCCGAGGTGACGTCGCCGACCGTGGGGCGCAGTGCCCGTGCCCGATACGGTATTCGCCCACCGTACGCCGTTGGGGCGCGCGTGTCGCTCTCGGATCTGCTGCTGTTCGAGCCGTACGGGCAGTTGCCGACCTCACTCGATGAGGTGATTCCCCACGCGATGCCGACGCTGCGCGTGCGCGCGGACAAGAAGGTGGGGTTCTACTGGGAAGCCTACGGCACGAACCCGGCGGGCGAGGTGATGAACATCAGCGTCGTCGTCGCACCCGAGGTGACCGACGAGGCCACGCGCGCGCAGCGCTTCAAGCGGGCGCTTCGGATGTGGAAGGAGGCAAAGCCGGTGAGCGTGCAGGTACAGGATGTCTCGGCCCGAGGGCAGACGACATCAGCACGTTCGGTGGAGGTGGATCTCTCGACGTTGACGCCGGGTGCGTACCTGGTCGAGCTCGAGGTGGAGGTCGCGAAGCAGTACCGCGTCAGGGCAGAGCGGCGGATCGTGGTCGTCCAGTAGTCACGCGCGGGCCGACGCATCCCGACGCCGGCCCGCGCAGCCACCAGCTACTGCGCCGCGTACTTGGCGGCGAGCGACGCCAGGCCCGCGTCGATCTCCGCGGCAGGGACCCAGCGACCGCGCACCATCACACCGGCGCGCTTCGTGATGTTGCCCAGCGATTGGAGCGGGTTGGCGTCGAGCAGCACGAGGTCCGCCCAGTTGCCGACCGTCACCGTCCCGAACTTCCCGTCCTGCTTCAGATCGCGCTCCACGTACAGGCCGACGTTCTTCGTGCCCGATTCGAGCACCTGGTACGGCGTCAGGCCCGCCTCGCCCATGAGGCGCAGCTCGCGATGGAGGGCGAAGCCCGGGACGTTGAACATCTGCGGCGAATCGGTGCCCATGAGGAGCGGCGCGCCGGCGTCGGCGAGCGCCTTGAGAAGTTTCCGACGATGCGCGAGCAGCTGCTGCGCGAGCTCCGGCGTGACACCGCCCTGCGTCAGGCCTTGCGCCTGATTCCTCTTCTGGGTGATCCAGCCGTTCACCCATTGCTTAGGCGCGTATTTCATCTCCGGGCGCAGCGCGGCCGACTCCGGAGCGAACGTTCCGTAGAGGCTCTCCCACAGGAACACGGTCGGCACGTTCCAGACGCCGGCGTCCTTCGTACGGCGCGCGAGCTCGCGGAGCTTGGCGTCGGTGACGCCGGCCATCCACTCGCTGAACGGCACCGGCTCGGTCGGCGACATGATGCGGCGCTTGAGCGGGTCGGCTACCGCACCTTCGATATAGCCGTCGAGATGATCGACCGTCGACTGCCGCACCTCGAGCGTGCGGTCGATGCCGACCTGTTGGGACACGTGGCCGCCGAACGTGATACCGACTTCGCGCGCGACGCGCACGGCGCTGTCGTACGTGGCCCGCGTTAGGCCCGGGTGCAGCTTCAGGAGATCGTAGCCGGCGGCTTTGTGCGCGCGCACGAGCTTCATGGCCGTGTCCGGGTTGGGCGCGCTGTTGCCGTTGAGCGACGGCGCGGCCACGAACATCGTGGGCCCGAGGACTTCGCCCTTCTGCAGCTGCCCGCGCAGCACGAGCTGATTTGGAGCGCCGAGCATGGCGCGGATGGTGGTGACGCCGTTCGCGACGTACAGGAACATGATGTCGCGATTCAGCTCCTGCGGTTGCGCCGGTCCGAGCACGTGCGCGTGCATCTCGGCGAGGCCGGGCATGAGGTATTTGCCACGACCATCGATGCGCTGCGCGTCAGGCGGCACCTGAACCGAGGCTGACGGACCGACGGCGGTGATACGTCCGTCGCGCACGAGCACGGTCTGACCGGAGAGCACGCGATCGCGGTCCATGGGGAGCACACTGACGTCCACGAACGCGAATGTCCCAGCCGCCGGGCCTCGGTTCTCCGGCGCAGGGGTCCGGGGTTGTAACCCGGACGAGAACGCGCTCGCGGCAAGCATGCCCGAGGTCAGGAGTGCGGTCGTGATCAGACGTGTGCTGTTCGACATAACGCTCTCGATCTGTGAGGGGTCCCCAACGTCACTGCCCGTAAGGCACGACAGCGCGCTGAAGCTATGCACGATCCGCTGGCGAGGTGGGTCATACAACGGTTCATCACACCACAGCGTACACCTTGGCTGTCCCTGTCCATGATGGACCGGGGCGTTTGTCGCCTCCGATCCGGTCGCCTCCGACCAGGCAGTCCGGTTCGCGCAGTCCACCTCCGTTACAGTCCATGCGACCCATTTCCATTCTCCCGGTTCTCGCCGCCACGGCTCTCGCGGGCTCGGCGGCGTTAGCACAGTCGGCGCGCCCGCCGCTCGACTCGGCGACCATGGCCGGCTTCCGCTGGCGCACCGTCGGCCCCGCCAATTTCGAGGGGCGCGTCGCCGACGTCGTCGGCATCCCGAGTCCGTCCAAGACGTTCTTCGTGGCAGCGGCCGGGGGCGGCATCTGGAAGACGACGAACGCGGGCACGACCTTCCGGCCCGTGTTCGATGACTACCCCGTCGTGGCGATGGGAGCGCTCGCCATCGCGCCTTCGGATACCCAGCAGGTGTGGGCTGGTACGGGCGAACAGAACTCGCGCAACACCATCGAGCCTGGCCAGGGCATCTACAAGTCCATCGACGGTGGGCTGACGTGGAAGCTCATGGGCCTCGAGAAAACGCAGCACATCGGGCGCATAGCCGTCAACCCGACCAATCCCAACGTCGTGTACGTGGCGGCGCTCGGTGCGGCATGGAAGTCCAATCCCGAGCGCGGCCTCTACAAGACCGAGGATGGCGGCGCCAACTGGAAGCTCGTGAAGTTCGTGAGCGACAAGGCGGGCTTCATCGATGTGGCGCTCGACCCGAAGAATCCGAACGTCGTCTGGGCCTCGAGCTACGAGCGGTCACGCGGTCCGTACTTCCTGAAGTCGGGCGGTCCGGGCTCGGCGCTCTGGAAGTCGACTGACGCCGGCGCAACGTGGACCGAGGTGAAGGGCGGCGGCTTCCCGGAAACGCAGAAGGGCCGCATCAGCTTCTCGATCTTCCCGCAGAACACGGACATCGTCTACGCGATGGTCGAGGCCGACTCCATTCGCGGTCAGAAGGCCGTGCCGGGCGCCAAGCGGCAGAAGCTTGGCAATGGCCTCTATCGCACGAAGGATGGCGGCAAGACGTGGGAGAAGATGAACGACGCGAACACGCGACCGTTCTACTACTCGCAGGTGCGTGTGCATCCGCGCAACGCCGACCGCGTGTGGTTCTCGTCGACATCCGTGCTCGTCTCGAACGACGGCGGCAAGACGGCTCGCACTGCGACGCAGGGCATCCACGTGGATCACCACGCGATGTGGATCGACCCTAACGATCCCGACCACTTCGTCGTCGGCGACGACGGTGGCATCTCGATGACGTGGGACGGCGGCGGCACGTACGACTTCGCCGCCACGCTGCCGCTCGCGCAGTTCTACTCGGTGAGCTTCGACTTCGAGACGCCATACAACATCTGCGCTGGGGCGCAGGACAACGGGTCGTGGTGCGGCCCGAGCCGACGCAAGCAGGGGCCGGTGACGAACGCGTACTGGTTCACGTACTCCGGCGGCGATGGCTTCTGGACGGCGCAGCACCCGACCGAGCCGCACATCATCTTCGGTGAGTCGCAGGGCGGCAACATTCAGCGCTGGGACACGAAGAACGGCACGACGACCAATCTCGTCAAGCCGTCGTGGCGCCCGCGTTATGCCATGTACGAGGACTCCATCCTCGTGACGCGCGGCGACAGCGTGACGCCGGCGACCAAGGATCAGCAGTCGCGCATCGCGCAGTTCCGCTCGCGGCAGAAGGCCGACTCGGCCGAGCTCGACGTGCGCTTCAACTGGGAGACGCCGTATTTCCTCTCCCCGCATAACGCGGACGTCATGTACGTCGGCGGCAACCGCGTGCTCAAGTCCACGCAGCGCGGCGACAACCTGTATCCGATCTCGCCCGATCTCTCGAAGAAGAACTACGCGAAGATCGATACGAGCATGAACAAGACGGGCGGCATCACGCTCGATGCGACCGGCGCCGAGACGTACGGGACGGTGGTGGCGCTGGCGGAGTCGTACGTGCGGCCTGGGTTCCTGGCGGCCGGAACGGACGACGGGAATTTCTGGGTCACGAAGAACGACGGGGCGACGTGGGAGCAGGTCCCCATGACGCGCTTCCCCGGCATCGCGGCGGGCGATGTCTACGTCAGCCGCGTCGAGCCATCGCACTTCGACTCGCTCACGTTCTACGTCACGTTCGACAACCATCGCTGGAACGACTTCACGCCGTACCTGTACGTGACCAACGACTACGGCAAGACGTTCCGTTCGCTCGTGAACAACCTGCCGAAGGAGAGCGTCGCCGACTTCGTGCACACGATCCGCGAGGACCCGTACAATCGCGACCTGCTGTTCGTGGGAACGTCGCGCGCGGTGTACACGTCGCTGGATCGCGGCCAAAGCTGGCAGCGGTTGATGGCCGGCATGCCGACGGTGCCGGTGTACGACCTCAAGATTCATCCGCGTGACCGCGAGCTGATCGCGGCGACGCACGGGCGCGGCATCTGGATCGTCGACATCGCGCCGCTGGAGCAGATTGCCGGCGACAACGGGACGAAGGTCGTCGCTGACGCGGCTTACCTGTTCCAGCCGAAGACGGCGTACGAGTACGGCCAGGGACCGGCGCTCGGCGCGTCGGCGAACGGCGAAGGGCACAAGGTGTTCAACGCCCCGAGCCCGGCGTACGGCGCAGAGATCGCCTATCGCGTGGCGTCCGGCGCGGTGGCGAGCGCGTCCTCGTCGGACAACGACGGCAACAACGGCGCAACGGCGGCGCCTAACGCCGGCGGCTCGGCCGCACGAGGCCAGGGTCAACGCGGCCAGCGCGGCCCGCAGGCGCAGATCCTCATCACGAACGCGAAGGGTGACACGGTGCGCACGCTGACCGGGCCGGCGACGGCCGGACTGCACCGCGTGACGTGGGACTTCCGCGGGCGCGCCGCACCACGCGCGCCGCTCTCGCCGTCGCAGCTGCGTGACAGCGTGATCGCGGCGCGGCGGATGGACTTCGTGTTCGACTCGCTCGAGAAGGCGGGGACCATGCCGAAGCCCGCGCTCGACCGGATCCGGCAGACGATGGCTGGGGGTGACCTCGGGGCGCTCTTCCGCGGCGGCGGTGGTCGCGGCGCCGGAGGCGCTGGCGGCGCCTGGAACCCGCGTCCGGGTGAGGGACCAGTCATCGGCGCGGCGGGCGGCGGCCGTGGAGGCGAAGGCGCCGCGGAGGGTGCCAGCGACAATCCCGCGGACGCACTCAATGCGTTCCCCGGCGGCGCGCAGGAACTGCAGCAACTGCTCCGGCCCCCCGGCCAGGGTGGTGGTCGTGGCGGCGGCGGTGGCGGCCGCGGCGCGCAGGCGCCGGTCGTGGCCAGCGGCGACTACCTCGTGACGCTCACCGTCGGCGGCAAGACGTACAAGCAGCTGCTGCGCGTCGAGCGCGTGAGCGGCGGTGACGACACCGGCGGTGGCTTCGGTGGCGACGACGACGATCACAAGGAGCCGTAGCACTCCGACGCTCGACCGACTGCACCGTGCAAAGGGCCGCCTAACAAGGCGGCCCTTCTGCATCCCGGACCTCGCATCTTGCGCGTCGCCGCGTGACGCGAACTCCGCCGACATTGCCGCGACCGTCCCACAAATGGTGTGCGGTGACGACCGCAGGTGCGCCCGAAACCGACATCAGCATGCGATCCCGCCTATGCCGATCTATGAGTCAGAACGACCGACCGCGCGGCAGCCCGCCAGCGTCTGAATACCCGAAGCGGCAGTGTGCCAACGCGTTAGGACGCGAGGCGAGTCGGTTGCCCCGTCACACTCGATCGAGGCGCCCTGACCCTCGCGCTGAACGCTTAACGCGTATTAACGTTGCTCCGCGCGCCCGAGACTGGCATGGGCACGATGGCGCGTCGCTTCTCTGCGCGCGTCGATCCAAACCTCATCATCGTCATCCGCGATGGCTCAGCTCCCGGCTGAACGCACGCTGTCATCATCGCTGCGTGTTGGCGCCGACCTCGTTCGGGTCGCCGACGTCGCGCGATCGATGGCCCGGTTCGGAACGCGGTATCTCTGACATGACCGCCTCGGCAATGCCCGGGACCGAAGGATCGTATGTCCCGCATCTGCTGCATGGTGAGGAGCGGACGTGGCCAGAGACGAACTGCTACGTCGATCTCTGGATCGAGCTGCTTCACTCGCGTGGGCTCGAGCCACGCGCATGCCTCGCGTTCACGCTCGGGCTCGACTTCGAGGGCGACCAGTTCACGTTCTTCAAGTTCCCCCATTCTGACCTGCGCGCGCTGTATGGCATCGATGTCCAGGAGCTCAACATCTGGCGTGGACTCGTTAGCCACGCGGCCGAGCAGTGCAGCCTTGGCCGAGTGCTGATGCCGGAGGTCGATTCGTTCTACCTGCCCGATACCGCGGGCGTGTCGTACCGCAACGACCACACGAAGACGACGATCGGCATCGTGTCGATCGACCCCGAGCGACATACGCTCCGGTATTTCCACGGGCGTGGTCTCTACGAACTGAGCGGCAACGACTTCGATGGGATCTTCCGGATGGGCGAGCATGCCGCGGACGCGGGCGTGCTGCCACCGTATGCCGAGATCGCGAAGATGGATGCCGTGCGAGCGTTGGATGCGCCGACGCTCGTCGATCGCGCGCTCGCGCTGACACGACTGCACCTCGCCACTGCGCCGTCGGTCAATCCCATCGCCCAGCACGCCGCGCGACTCGCGGGCGATCTCGCGTGGCTGCGGGATGCGTCACTCGAGTCCTTCCACCACTACGCATTCGCGACGGTGCGTCAGGCCGGCGCGTGCTTCGGTCTCACGACGGCGTTTCTCCAGTGGCTGGATGCGAACGGCGCCACGGGACTTCGCGAAGCGGCGGTCGCATTCGACCGTTTGTCCGTGGGGGCGAAGACGGTGCAGTTCAAACTGGCGCGCATGGTGCGCCTCAAGCACGAGCCGGACGTCGCCGCGGATGTCGCGGACATGGTCAGTGCGTGGGAAGAGGGCATGTCTCGGCTCACTGATCGCTTCGCGCGCTGACAACGGCGTACCGATGTCGCTCACATGACGCCCTTCCCGGCCGTCCGCGTCTGCAGGCAGTGAGCGCATACTCCGCGTTAGGTGTGCGCGGCGTCACGGGCCGCGCGATGCCCGCGATGCCGAGCGCGTGCGACAACGCGAGTCACACCGGCAGACGTCGCATTGGAGCTGCGCAATACCGATGGCGATCTGCACTAGGTCGTGTTTGCCGGCAAACCAGTTGAGTGCGTGGAATTCAAAGCAACACCGGTGAACGGCCGAGGCACGTGTATTGACTTCCTTCTGGCGCACATCGCCCGCTGACGCTGTTGTCGCAGGTCGACGGAAGCCCACCAGGAAGGAGTCGAACGCCGGCATGACGAACCCTCGCCTTTGCTTCGTGGACTCGGTCGGAACCGATTGGCGGATCTACGAGGTCGCATCAGCGAACGTTCCTGCTCCGCGTGGCCGCAACTGCCTGATCTTCGAATCGACCCAGGCCGTTCGCCGCGTGTGGAATTATCCGAACAACTGGCACAACCTCACGTCCGATGAGCTCAGTGCGCTGAGCTGGAATACCTGACCTGACTGCTTTGCGTGACCGAACGACTCGTCACGCTCCCTCGTACCGCTACCGCGCACTCCTCGACACCACTCGGTACGCTGCTCTCCACTCACCGCCGGTAGCGGTGCTCTTTCCCCCGGAACCTCACCCGTTCCGGGGGATTTTTTCATCCCGGTCGCACGGTGAGCATGTGACGTCTGACCGTTCCGGGAGGTCGGTCAGTGTACCCTGTCCGGTTGCCGGGTGATACTGCGTCCTCCGGATGGGAGTCGACTAGGTCATTTGACGGATGCCGTCGCTGGTGCGCCCGCACTACGTTGCGCATCGACCTGCGACGCCTGGCACGGAGTCAGCGTAGGGGTGTACGACGAATCGAGTGTTGTATCGGCAGACGCGAGGCGCTTGAAATGGCTGCAGCACATAGAGTTGAGAGGAACTACCGAACCCGGACCGCGGATCGATCGACCCGTACCGGCGTTGCGCGACCGGCGCCGATCCTGTGGTGGATCGCGCTCGCGCTCGCTGCGTTGACGTCAGTCGTCGCCGCTCCCCGCGCACGGGCGCAGGACGTCGGGCAGATCGTTGCGGCCAGCCTGCCGGGACTCGAGCCGCGGAAGGTGGTGCCATTCGATACGGGCGAACGGCTGACGTTCGACGTGCGCTTCGGCGGCATCAAGGTCGGCACGGGGCGCATGGAGGTCGTCGGCACGCAGGATGTCCGCGGGCGCGAGACGTGGCATACGCGGTTCAGCGTGCAGGGCGGCATTCCGTTCTATCGTGTGAACGACCGCCTGGAGAGCTGGATCGACACCCGCACGTTCGAGTCCCTGCGGTTCGTGCAGGATCTCGAGGAAGGCCGGCGCGACAAGGAGCGGTCGTTCGAGATCTACCCCGAGCGCGCGATCTACACCGAGAACGGCGCGAATCAGGCGCCCAGTGTCGATAACCCGCTCGACGACGCGGCGTTCATGTACTTCGTGCGCACGATTCCGCTCGAGGTCGGGAAGACCTACGACTTCAACCGGTATTTCCGTCCGGATCGCAATCCGGTGCGGATCCGCGTACTCCGAAAGGAGACGATCACGGTTCCGGCTGGAAAATTTCAGACGATCGTGATTCAGCCGATCATCAAGTCGAAGGGCATCTTCTCCGAGAAGGGCCACGCGGAGATGTGGCTCACCGACGATTCGCGCCGGCTGCTCGTGCAGATGAAGACCGACCTGTCGATCGGGTCGCTCAATCTGTACCTGCGTGGCTACGTGCCTGGCACCGTAGCCATGGCTTCGGACACCGACGACCCGCCGCTCAAGACGCCCTGAGCGATCCGACTGCCGGAGTGCGAGACACGAAGAACAAGAGGCCGCCTGGCTCAGGCGGCCTCTCTGTCATCCGCCCTACGGTCAGGACGCGTGCCGCGCTTGTGAGCTCTGCGGGCGATGTCCATACTGGGGTTCGACTGTCACCCGGTGAGCATTCCATGCGCCAGACGTCTTCCCCGCCGGCCGCATCGCCTCCTCCCACATCTACCGCGAGACGCACATTCGTCGCGCGACTTGCCGGCATGATGGCAGCCTGGCCGCTGCTCGGCAGGCGAGTCCGCCTTGCAGTTCCCGGCGTCGCGCCTAACGCCTCGCTGCTCGAGGCGCTGGGCGATGCGGTGCTACCGGCGGAGCTCGGGCCGGACGGGACGACGCGTGCGGTCACTGCGTTTCAGCGGTGGATGGACGGGTATCGACCCGGCGCCGAAGCCAATCACGGATACGGGACGGGGCGCATCGATCGCGTGCCGGCGGATCCGCGGCCCCAGTGGCGGGCACAGCTCGCGGCGCTCGACACGGAAGCTCGGCGCGGCGGCAATTCGTTCGCGAGCCTGTCGCGGGAGCGTCGTCAGGCAATCGTGCGCACGACACTCGCTGGCGAACGGGGCGAGTCGTTGCCGTCTCCGCTTGCTGCGCGCCACGTTGCCGTCGCGCTCCTCGCTCATTTCTACGAGTCGTCCCTGGCGACGGACATGTGCTACGACGCACAGATCGGGCGGCAGCAGTGCCGGCCGCTGGCGGCGCAGGCGCAGCAGCCCGTCGCCCTCGCGCGGAGGCCTCGATGACCAACGTTAGGCGGTCTGGCCGCGCGGAGGTGATCGAGAGCGACATCTGCATCATCGGATCGGGTATCACCGCAGCGATGGTGGCGGAGAAGATCGCCGAGGAGCGGCAGGCGCGCATCGTCGTCGTGGAGGCGGGGGACGAGACGGTGCCGGCGCCGGCGCGCGCCGGTGGGCGCGCGCGGTTTCTCGCGTACGGCGAGAACCCATGGGGCAACGACCACATCGACGGCATGACGGCCGACGGTATCCAGTCGCGCTCGATGCAGGTGGGTGGGCTGGCCATGCACTGGGGTGGCGTGACACCGCGGTTCTCGCCGGAGGATTTTCGCGTCAAGTCGCTGTACGGTGTAGGGCACGACTGGCCGGTCAGCTACGACGACCTCGAGCCGTTCTACCACGAGGCCGAGGAGCGCATCGGCGTCGCGGGTGAGCAGGGGCCAGCGGAGATGGACCCGCGCTCGAAGCCCTTTCCGATGCCTGCGCTGCCGCTGACGTACAACCTCGAACGACTCAAGGGGTGGACGGACTCCGCGGGGATCGCGATGTGGAGTCAGCCGTCGGCGAAGAACTCGGTGGCGTATCGCGGCCGCGCCGTGTGCTGCCGCAACGATACGTGCAGTCCGGTATGTCCGGTGGGCGCGAAGTACTCGCCGGACTTCACGTGGAGCGCACTCCGGGCGTCGAAGCGCGTGGATCTCCTGACGCGGACGCTCGTTAGGCGGCTCGTCGTCGAACCGGGCTCCAATCGTGTCGTGCGAGCCGAGGCGGTGCGTCGTGACGGCGGTGGCGGGGCGGGTACTCCGGTAGAGTTCCGCGCGAAGACGTTCGTGGTCGCCGCGGGCTACGCGTGGAGTCCGCATCTGTTGTTGCTGTCACGGAGCGATCGCTTCCCGAACGGGCTCGCGAACCGGTCGGGCACCGTGGGGAAATACATGACGGGCCACCGCAACGTGTCCGCGTTCGTGAAGCTTCCTCTCCGGCTGTATCCGGGGATGAACGAGCAGCACAGTCTCGTCACGAAGCAGTTCATGCGGACGGGAAAGCTCGACCGCTACGTGCGTCATGATCTTCGCGTGTGGGAGTCGAGCGTCGGACGACGGCCGCGACTCAAGGGCGATGATGGTTCGATTCTCCTCGGCGACGACCTGATGGCGGATTGGCGCCGGCGCAGTACGGAGGGCACGGCGCGCGTGCGCGCCTACTACGATGTCATTCCCGATCGAGAGAGTGCGCTCACGCTGCACGAGTCGGCGACGAACCAGTACGGCGACCCACAGCCTCGCCTGACGTTCAGAGACAGCCCCGAATCGGCGGCGTTGCGGGGATATACGGAGGATTCGATCAAGGCGCTCTTCCAGCGCATGGCGCGGGCGGGGAACGGCGAGATCATCCGCTCGGGCGTCGATGATTTTCAGGATCATCCGGCCGGCGGATGTCGCATGGGCGCTGATCCGGCGACGAGCGTTGTCGACAGTCATGGTCGGGCGCATGACCATGAGAACCTCTTCGTGGTGGGAGCGCCGACGAGCGTCAGCGGTGGGTGCGCGAACGCGACGCTGACGTTTCTGGCGGTGGCGCTTCGTCAGGCGACGGAGATCGGGAAGGAGTTCTCTGCGAGGCGAATGTGAGAGGGAATACGGAATCGGCTGGTGCGCGAATGACGGCAATCGGGGCGTGGGCGATCGCGGTCGTCGCGCTGGCAGCGAGTTGTACCCCCGCGTCCGGCGGCCACGCGTCGGGACAATCCACGCCAGCGGCCTCGTCGGCGGCAATGGTCTCGGCCGAAGGAGCGCGGAAGCCTAACGAGTGGCCGGTGTACGGCGGTGACGCCGGTGGGCTCAAGTACTCACCGCTCACGACCATCGACCGGTCCAACGTAGGGAAGCTCGCGGTCGCGTGGACGTGGAAGACGGGTGAGCAGCCAATCGCCGCGGACGGTTCGACGCTCGCCGCGCGACCCGGACAGTTCCAGGCGACGCCGCTCGCCATCGGCGACACGCTGTATCTCAGCACGCCGTTCAATCGCGTCGTCGCGCTCGACGCAGCGACGGGGCGCGAATTCTGGTCGTACGATCCCAAGGCCTACGAGGCGGGGCAGCCGTCGAACGGGACGGGATTCGTGCATCGTGGCGTCGCCACGTGGAGCGACGGGAAGGAGCGACGGATTCTCATCGCGAGTCGCTGGCGGCTGATCGCGCTCGACGCCGCGAC
>Ga0310810_10002291_pt1 | contig 20509 bp, 21 predicted proteins | sample NCmetagenome_FD_207641 | JGI IMG/M metagenome (GOLD analysis project Ga0310810, IMG submission 207641) | Soil microbial communities from experimental microcosm in Duke University, North Carolina, United States - NC | ecosystem: Engineered > Artificial ecosystem > Soil microcosm > Unclassified ...
TTTTTCGCCTTGGGACTTGGGGAGCGTCTGATCCCTGTTGTCTGGGCTCTTTCCCATGGACCTAGATGCGGCCCATCAGTACCAGGATCAGCAGAATGATGATGATGATGCCGAGGCCGCCGCCGCCGTAGTAGCCGGTGCCGTAGAACGGCCCGCCGCCGATGCCGCTGAAACCGCCCAGCAGCGCGATGATCAGAATGATGAGAATGATGGTGCCGACGCTCATGGTTCTCTCTCCTGCGCGGCAAGAGAAGTTCCGAACCCCCATTTGGGTTCCATTTGAACTTCCCCGGGGAGGCGCCGTTGTTCTGCGCACCGCCGGGTGGCAACCGGCCACAATGGAGAAGACGGACGCAGTTGATTTTGCCGGTTTCTGACTGCGGCACCAACGCATCGGTACGCGTAGCGTCTAACCCGTTCCCGGCGCGTGCACCCGGCAGCCGCTATCTGCGGAAAAACCGATAGCGGCGGTAACGCCCAGTAACCGACGAGGCGCCGCCCAGACCCATCGCCTTGCGAAACAGCCTGAACCAGATCGAGTCGCCCGTATTCGAGAAGTACGGGTACGCTCCGCGCGCTCTATCTCCAGCATCGAAGTGATGCCAGTGGTGATAGTCCTGATACCAGGCTTCGAGCTGCGCCTGTTCCTTGGCGCCCTCTTCACGTCGCACGCCGTCGAACAATTCGCGGCCGAGCTTGCTTAGGTCCTGCATCCCTGCCCCCGGATGAAAACGACCCGGCGCATCGCTGCACCGGGTCGTGAACCTGAAAGACGCGGACCGGCTTACAGCCGATACAGGATCTGGTCGGTCCAGAAGCGCTCGAGCCGGTGCAGCGCCTTGTTGAGGCCCGCGAACTCGTCGGCCGAGATGCCGCCCACCTGCTCGACCGTGCGCACGTGCTTTTCGTAGAGCGCGCGCACCGTCTCGCGAACGTCGGCGCCCTTCTCGGTCAGCTTGATGCGGACCGAGCGGCGATCGACGCGCGAACGCTGGTGATCGAGGAAGCCCATCTCGACGAGCTTCTTCAGATTGTAGGAGACATTCGAGCCGAGGTAATAGCCGCGCGTGCGCAGCTCGCCCGCGGTCAATTCCTTGTCGCCGATATTGAACAGCAGCAACGCCTGCACGGCGTTGATGTCGGCGCGGCCCCGGCGATCGAATTCGTCCTTGATGACGTCGAGCAAACGGCGATGCAGCCGCTCGATCAGCGTCAGCGCCTCGAGATAGTGCGGCTGGATATGATCGAAGCGGGCCTGACGCTCAGCCGGCTCGATCGCTTTCGCGACGGTCTTCATGTCGTGACGCCCCTGTTGGCTTCGTTTTTTTAGCTGGTAACGAGGCCCTGTTTCCCCGTTCCTTATGCGGCCAACTTACGCCTCACGGTCTAAGATCAGCTTAAATTGCAGGATAAACATAGAGTTTATTTCAGACGGTGAACGCTTCATTGCGCGTCGAATGCAAGCGGAATTCGTTACGTCCCGTTCACCGTGACCGGCGCGATTTGCCGCAAATCTGTGTCAGCGCGGAACAGGGTTTGCGCGCAGGTCGCACCCGCGCGCCGAGCGCAACGGACAGTTCGCGAACGGATTGCGGCGCACCGCATTCACTCCGCTCAGGCCCGCGAAAGCGGGCATCCAGAAAAAGAAAGAACTGGGTCCCCGCTTTCGCGGGGACGAGCGGAAATGTCAGGCTCCACGGATGAAGTTGAAGATTCCCGAAAAATCCTTCTGCGCCTGCCCCTGCCCAACATAGAGGCGGAAGAGCGCGGCGGCCTCGGCGCCCATCGGCGTCGTCGCGCCGGCCGCATTCGCGGCCTGCTGGGCGAGCGAAAGGTCCTTGAGCATCATCGCGGCGGTGAAGCCCGCCTGATAATCGCGGTTCGCCGGCGAAGTCGGCACCGGCCCCGGCACCGGGCAGTAGTTGACCATCGACCAGCACGAGCCGGATGACTTCGACGCGATGTCGAACAGGTTCTGCTTGTCGAGGCCCAGCTTCTCGGCCAGTGCAAAGCCTTCGCAGACCGCGATCATCGAAATGCCGAGGATCATGTTGTTGCAGATCTTCGCGGCCTGCCCGTTCCCGGAGCCGCCGGCATGCACGATGGTCTTGCCCATCTTCTCCAGGATCGAGAGTGCGCGCTCGTAGGCGCGCTCGCTCCCGCCGACCATGAAGGTGAGCGTGCCGGCGGCGGCGCCGCCGACGCCGCCGGAGACCGGCGCATCGAGCATCAGCAAGCCCCTCGCCTCGGCGGCAGCCGCAACTGCGCGCGCGGTATCAACGTCGATGGTGGAGCAGTCGATCAGCAGCGTACCGGCGTTCGCGTTCTCGATGATGCCCCCGGCACCGAGATAAACCTCGCGCACATGCTGGCCCGCGGGAAGCATCGTGATCACCACGTCGGCGCGTGCGGCCGCGATCTTTGCGGTCTCCGCGACCGCGCCGCCGGCCGCCTTGAGCCTGTCGGTCGCGGCTTGCGTGACATCGACGCCCTCGACCTGATGGCCGGCCTTGATGAGGTTCTGGGCCATCGGCAGGCCCATATTGCCGAGCCCGATGAATCCGATCCGTGCCATTGGGTCCCCTCCTCCGCGTCTTGCTTGGTTCGGTGTTAGTCGAAGCATCAGGGTGCCGCAACGGGGCATGCTCAAGCGCATCACAAGGAGGCGCGCATGACCGTCACGGTTTTCATCCGCTATCAGCTCGATCCGTTCAAACTCGATGCGTTCGAGGCTTACGCGAAGCGCTGGCGCGAGATCATCCCGAAATGCGGCGGCGATCTCGTCGGCTACTGGATGCCGCACGAGGGAACGAACAACATCGCTTTCGCGCTCATCTCTTTCGAGAGTCTCGCCCCTTACGAGGCGTATCGCGCGCGACTGCGCAAGGATGCCGACGGAATCGCAAACTTCCAATTCGCCGAAAAAGAGCGCTTTATCCTCGCGGAGGAGCGCACGTTCCTGCGCCGCGTCGAATAGCGAGGCTCACGATGATTGCCGTGATTTTCGAGGTCTGGCCGAACCGGCGCGACGACTATCTCGACATCGCGGCCGAACTTCGCGCGCATCTGAAACAGATCGACGGCTTTGTCTCGGTCGAGCGGTTCGAGAGCCTGACCGAGAAAGGCAAGATGCTTTCGCTCTCGTTCTTTCGAGACGAAGCAGCCGTGCAGGCGTGGCGCAATGTTGCCGAGCATCGTGTTGCGCAGGCGAAGGGCCGTGGCGGCATCTTTAAGGATTACCGGCTGCGCATTGCGAGCGTAATCCGCGACTACGGCATGAATGACCGCGAACAGGCGCCCGCCGACAGCAAGGCGACGCACGCCGTGGGTTGAACACGTCACTCCGGCCGCTCGCGGCCGGCCATCAGTGCGAGGGCGATATAGGCGAAGATCGCGAGGAATTCCGGGATCGCAATCCACAGCCGCCCGCCATAGACCTGCGGAAAGAACAGCTCGATCGCCGCCATCGATATGGCGGCGGTGAGCCACACGACGCCGCCCCATGCGGCCGCAAGCCACAACCCGACCGCTGCGACCAGATCGATGACGGCGAAGAAAACGGTTGCCGCTTGCCACGGCATGCTCGCCTGCTCGAACGTCGAGCCCCCTCCGTCGCCAACGCCGAGCACCAGCGACCAGTGATAGATGCCCTTGAGCAACGAGACCATCGCCATGATGCGCAGGAACAGAACCAGCCGGCGCGTCCATGGCGTCGGCCGTCGCTCCGTCTGCGGATCGTTCAGTGCGGTCTGGTCGGTCATGGCAGCACCAGCTCATCCGCGCCGAGCGGGGCGAAATGCCGCTCGATGTCGGCATCGACGGCATCGGCAAGATCGGCAGGCTTCCAGCGCGGCGTATTGTCCTTGTCGACGATCACGGCGCGAACACCCTCGTAGAAATCATGGCCGTACACGATACGCGATACGATGCGAAACTCGCAGCGCATGCAATCCTCGAATGACCAGTCCTTGCCACGCCGTACCTGTTTGAGCGCGATCTTGAGGCTCAACGGCGATTTCGCGCGGATCGTCGCGGCCGTGGCGCGGGCCCATTCCGCGTCCCCGCCCGCCTCTCCATCAAGCCGCTCGAGGATACCTTCGACCCGATCACCGCCAAACAGGCGATCGACGAGCGCCTGCTTCGCAGCCATCGATCCCTCGACGACAGGCTCCGCGAACGCCGCGAGCGTCGCATCGACCGACACGTTTCCGCACAGGGCATCGGTCAAGTCGGCAAAACGATCCGAACGTACGTGATGCGTCGCGATGCCGGCCACGACCGCATCCGCAGTCTTGAGCCGGTCGCCGGTCAGCGCGCACCAGGTGCCGAGCTCGCCCGGCATGCGCGGCAGAAACCAGGTCGCGCCCACATCGGGGAAAAATCCGATGCCGACCTCCGGCATCGCGAATGCAAAGCGATCGCCAGCGACGCGATGCGAACCGTTCACCGATACGCCGACGCCCCCACCCATCACGATGCCGTCGATCAGCGCGACATAGGGCTTCGGATATCGCTTGATGGTGGCATTGAGCGGATATTCGTCGCGCCAGAACGTCAGCATCTCCTGCTGGCGTCCCGCGCGGCCCATTTCATACAGCGCGCGAATATCGCCGCCTGCCGAAAACGCGCGCTCGCCGGCGCCCCTGATGATCACGCGCGTCACGGCTGAATCGGTTTCCCACGCTCGAAGCTGGTGTGCGAGCGCGCGCACCATGTCGTGGGTTACCGCGTTGAGGGCCTTGGGACGATTGAGCGTGACGATACCGGCAGCGCCGCGGCGTTCGAACAGGATGTCGGGAGAGTCCATGTGAGGCTGGCTAGAGGATGGAACCAGCACAGACAAGCCGCCGGCCTGAACTTTTGGAACTTTGCCGCGTTATCTCGCGGAACTTGCGCTAAGTGCGCGAAGAAACAAGGTTTTTCATGCCCAAAAAGACCAAGAAGAACTCCGTTGAGCGCGAGCAGCAGAAACCCCTGGTGCGGCGCTTCTGGCATACCGCGCGTGGCTTCTGGTCCTCGGAGCGCAGCTGGAAAGTCGCATGGCTGATGACGGCCTGCCTGATCGCGTTGGTCATCGGGCAGCTCTTCTTCCAGTACCAGCTCAATATCTGGAACAAAGCGATCTTCGACGCGATGGAGAAGAAGGACGCCGCGACCGTCCTTCACCAGGCGATCGTCTTCGTCCCACTGGCGGCCGGCAGCATCGCGGTCGCGGTCTGCATCGTCTACGCCCGCATGCGCACGCAACGGCGCTGGCGCGCCTGGCTCACCGAGCACACGATGACGCGCTGGCTCGCCAAGGGGCGCTATTATCAGCTCAACCTGATCGAAGGAGACCACAAGAACCCGGAGGCCCGCATCGCCGAGGACATCCGCATCGCGACCGAGCAACCGGTCGACTTTGCGGTCGGCATCCTCAGCGCGGCGCTCACCTCCGTGACCTTCATGGGCGTGCTGTGGTCGGTCGGCGGCAGCATCACGCTCGGCCCCGCAGAGGGTGGGATCACCATTCCGGGCTACCTCGTCCTGGCGGTGCTCGTTTACTGCCTGATCATCAGCGGACTGATGCTGCTGATCGCGCGCAGCTTCGTGCCGACGGCCGAGCGCAAGAACCAGGTCGAGGCCGAATTCCGCTTCGCACTCACCCGCGTTCGCGAGTACGGCGAGAGCATCGCGATCCTCGGCGGCGAGAAGGAGGAGCGCGCCGGGCTCGATGCGCTGCTCGCGAAGGTCATCTCGACCTGGGCACGAATGGCCAGCCAATACATGCGCACGATGTTCGTCTCGCACGGCAACTTCGTGATCGCGTCGGTGATCCCGATCATCCTGTGCTCACCCAAGTACCTCGCCGGCGAGATGACGCTCGGCACCGTGATGCAGGCAGCGGCCGCTTTCATCCAGGTGCAGTACGCGTTCAACTGGATCGTCGACAATTATCCGCGCCTCGCGGAATGGACCGCCTCGGCGCGCCGCGCCTCGAACCTGCTCGTCGCGGTGGACAGCCTCGAGAATATCGAAAAGAGCCAGACCGGCGCGATCAAGCGCGGCGAAGGCGGCGAGGATGCTGCGATCCGGCTGAAGGATGTCTCGGTCGCGCTGTCCGATGGGACGGTGGTGGTGGATGATGCCGACGTCACGGTGCAATTCGGCGAGCGGGTACTGGTTGCGGGCGAATCCGGCACGGGCAAGAGCACACTGGTACGCGCGATCGCCGGGCTGTGGCCTTGGGGCGAAGGCGAGATCACGCTGCAACCCGGCGCGAAGATGTTCCTGATGCCGCAGAAGCCCTACATCCCGCTCGGCACGTTGCGGCGCGCCGCGACCTATCCAAAGCAGGCCGACGAATTCGAGGAGAAAGGAGTCGCAGACGCGCTCAAGGCGGTCGGCCTCGGGCACCTCGTCGAGAAGCTCGACGATGAGGACGCCAAATGGGACCGCACGCTGTCGGGCGGCGAGCAGCAGCGTCTCGCCTTCGCGCGCCTGTTCCTGCACAAGCCGGACATCGTGGTGATGGACGAGGCGACCTCCGCGCTCGACCCGGAGAGCCAATCGATGCTCATGAACCTGGTCTCCGAACGGCTGCCCGAAACGGCCATCGTCAGCGTGGGCCACAGGCCGGAGCTCGAAGCCTTCCATGAACGCAAGGTCAACCTGGTCCGGCGCAAGGGCGGCGCGAAACTGATCACGGGCGAGGTGGTCGCTCCGCCGATCAGCATTGTATCGGGCCTGATGAAGCGCTGGCGCACATCCACCGCAGCATCGCCCGCGACACCGACCGCGGACGATTCAGAACCGCCGCGCCGGCGGCGGGATGCGGCGTGAAGTGCGTACTCAAAACAGCACGGGAAGGTTGGCTTTCCGGTAAAGCCCGCGCGGGGCAAAACACCGCGACATCGTCTTCTGACTCTGATGAGCAGACATATCCGTCGAGCACCTAACTGTGCGGCTCGGACCCAGAGCCGAACTCCGCCCGGGTTGGTTTCGCTATTTGAGACCTTCGGAGGGGCAGAAATCGACCTTCTTGCTATGTTCGGATTACATAGGATCACCGTGCGGTTAAGCACGACGTGACTCGCTGTTCGGGGGCAAACACATGAGCGAGCCGGACGAAAAGGCCGGAATGGCTCCGACCGTCTCTGTCATCATTCCTACACGCAACCGGCCGCAGTTGCTTGCCGAGGCAATCCGCAGCGTGCAAGCGCAAACCTTCACCGACTACGAAATCGTCCTTTCGGTAAATGGACCGGAGAATCCATCGACTGCGCAGATCCTTGCAATTGGAGCCAGCCACAGAATCGTCCGTATCGCCCAAGAGGGACTGGCAGTTGCACTCAACGCCGGCATCGGCATCGCCCGCGGTGAGTGGCTCGCCTTCCTTGACGACGACGATCTCTGGGAGCCGGATCGATTGGAAGCTGCGCTAAAGACAGCCCGCGAAACCAATGCCGATTTGATCTTCTGTCATATGATCATGTTCGACGCGACGGGCGGCATCCCGGCCCCGCCCCGGAGCCCGCCGCCAAACGTGCCGGCAAGGAAATCGCTGACGATCGTAAACCCCTCGGGCTTGACAGCGGCGTTCGCGCGGCGGTCGGCAGTGCTAGAGGTCGGCGGTTTCGACGAGACAATGATTGGCCCGGACTGGGATATGTGGATGCGGCTGGGGTGGCGCTTCAAGGTCGCGTGGACCGACAGGCACCTGGTCTGGATCAGGCAACATTCGCAAAGCAGTGGCATCTCGTACCTGCGGACGTCGCTCGTTACGCTTCGCAAGGCATTGCGAACAATGCCCCCCGACCTTTGGTATCTGCGTTTTCGCGTCCTGTGGGAGATGACAAGGGTTGTGGTGAAGGTCGCCGAATCCCACGTGCGCCGACGGTGGCTTGTTCACGTCCGGCCGAAGAAATTCCAGCCGGCTCGCACGCTGCGGCCTCCGGTGGGCTGAAGGCAAGCAAGTCAGTGGCGCCACCAATTTGGGCGACGAGACCGTTGCCGTATGACACGGCGGACGCCTGCGTTTTGGGTCCCCGCCCCGCTCAGTTGCCGAGAAGCTCGCGGCTGACGATCAGCCGCATCACCTCGTTGGTGCCTTCGAGAATCTGATGCACGCGCACATCGCGCAGCACACGCTCGATCGGATGATCGCGCAGATAACCGTATCCGCCGTGCAGCTGCAGGCAGCCGTTCACCACGTCGAACCCGGCGTCGGTCGCGAAGCGTTTCGCCTGTGCGGCAAGCCGCGTGGCGCCGGGCGTTGCATTGGTCACAGCGCTGGCCGCGTGATGCACCATCAGCCGCGCGGCCTGCAGCTCAGTCGCATAGTCCGCGACGCGAAACGCAAGCGCCTGGAAGTCGGCAAGGCGCGTGCCGAACTGCTTGCGCTCGCGCATGTATGCGATGGTGCGGTCGAGGCAGAACTGCGCGCCGCCGATCGAGCAGGCCGCGATGTTGAGCCGTCCGCCGTCGAGCCCCGCCATCGCGATCTTGAAGCCCTGCCCCTCGCTGCCGATCAGGTTTTCGGCCGGCACGCGGCAGTTCTCGAAGTTCACCATCGCGGTCGGCTGTGACTTCCAGCCAAGCTTCTTTTCCTGCGCGCCATAGGAGAGCCCGGGCATTCCCTTCTCGACCACGATGGCCGAGATGCCGCGCGGCCCGCCCTCGCCGGTGCGCACCATGCACACGTAAATATCGGACACGCCGCCGCCGGAAATGAACGCCTTTGCGCCGTTAAGCACGTAAGCGTCGCCGTCTCGCACCGCGCGGGTCTTGAGGCTCGCGGCATCCGAACCGGAGTCGGGTTCGGTCAGACAATAGCTTGCGAAGTGCTCCATGGTTGTCAGCTTGGGCAGGAAGCGCTTGCGCTGCGGCTCGCCGGCGAAGGCATCGATCATCCAGGCCGCCATGTTGTGGATGGAAATGTAGGCGGCGGTTGAGGTGCAGCCCTGCGCCAGTTCCTCGAAGATGAGCGTCGCATCGAGTCGCGTCAGCGCCGAGCCGCCGACATCGTCCTTCACATAGATGCCGCCGAAGCCGAGCGCGGCCGCCTTGCGCAGCGTCTCGACCGGAAAGGTCGCGTTCTCGTCCCAGTCGCGCGCATGCGGCATCATCTCGGCGCGCGCAAACTCCCTCGCGGTGTCTTGAATTGCGCGCTGCTCTTCGGAAAGCTCAAAGTCCATAGGGTGGGCTTATCAGGGCGGCGCGGCGGATCGCAACAGGAGTGACCGATGGCAGACGAGAAACCCGATCTCACCAAAGGCGTGACGCTCTCCTCCATCGTGGACGGCGGCTTCCTCTCTGGACGGGTCGGCGACGAGGCCGTGCTGCTGGTGCGGCAAGGCGCCGAGGCGTTCGCGATCGGTGCCGAGTGCACGCACTATCATGGGCCGCTCGCGGAGGGTGTCGTCACCGACGGGGTGGTGCGCTGCCCGTGGCATCACGCCTGCTTCGACGTGCGCACTGGCGAGGCGCTGCATGCGCCGGCGCTGAGCCCCGTTGCCTGCTGGAAGGTCGAGCGGCTGGGCGACACCGTGACGGTGCGCGAGAAGATACAGCAGCCCAAGCCGCGGCCGCGTGGCAAAGCGAGAGCCACACCCAACCGCGTCGTCATTGTGGGCGGCGGCGCGGCCGGCTTTGCGGCGGCCGAAATGCTGCGCCGTCATGGCTACCAGAACGCGGTCACGATGCTGAGCAGCGACGATGCGCCGCCGGTCGATCGGCCCAACCTGTCGAAGGATTATCTCGCCGGCAGCGCGCCCGAGGACTGGGTGCCGCTGCGCGGGGATGACTTCTACAAGGAGAACAACATCGATCTGCGGCTCAAAACGGAGGTCGGCAAGATCGACGTGAAAGGCAGCGCGGTCGTCCTCAAGGACGGCGGCAGGGTTCCCTACGACCGCCTGTTGCTCGCGACCGGCGCCGAACCGGTGCGCCTGCCCGTTCCGGGCGCGGACCTGCCCCACGTGCATACGCTGCGCTCGCTCGCCGATTGCCGCGCGATCATCAAGGGGGCCGACGGCGCGAAGCGCGCGGTCGTGATCGGCGCGAGCTTCATCGGACTCGAAGTCGCGGCCTCGCTGCGGACCCGCAAACTGGAAGTGCACGTTGTCGCGCCGGAGAAGCGACCGCTGGAGCGGGTGTTCGGGCCGCAGATGGGTGACTCCATCCGCAAGCTCCACGAGGAGCACGGCGTGATCTTCCACCTCGAGGACACGTCCGACGCGATCACGGACAAGGAGGTCAAGCTCAAGGGCGGCGGGATGCTCGACGCCGATCTCGTCGTGGTCGGCGTCGGCGTACGCCCGCGCCTCGCGCTCGCGGAAACTGCGGGCCTCGCGATCGACAAAGGCGTGAAAGTCGACGCCATGCTGCAGACCAGCGCGCCGAACGTCTTTGCTGCCGGCGACATCGCGCGCTGGCCCGATCCGCATACCGGCGAGAACATCCGGGTCGAGCACTGGGTCGTCGCCGAACGGCAGGGCCAGACCGCCGCGCTGAACATGCTGGGGCTGGGCCTGCCCTACACGGCGGTGCCGTTCTTCTGGAGCCAGCACTACGACATTCCGATCAGCTATGTCGGGCATGCCGCGACATGGGACGACATCGCCATCGAGGGCGACATTGCGAGCAAGGATTGCGTGCTGCGCTACCGCCGCAATGGCAAGACGCTCGCCGTCGCGTCGATCTTCCGCGACAAGGAAAGCCTGGAGGCCGAGATCGCGATGGAGCGGGCCGCCTGAGGACTTTCCGCTAGAAGCCGGAGCGAGTAGAAAGGCGCCGTCCGGAGAACCGCCATGGCGATCAAATACGGCCGCCCGATCGAAGCACGCCTGCGTCCCGTCGAGACGCCCGTCCAAAGCACACCGCTCGACCTCACCATCCGCATGCGGCGCAACCGCAGGTCCGAATGGGCGCGGCGCATGGTGCGCGAGAACGTGCTCACCGCCGATGACCTGATCTGGCCGCTGTTCGTCGTCGCCGGAAAGAATACGCGCGTGCCGGTCGCATCGATGCCGGGCGTGGAGCGGCTCTCGGTCGATCAGGCGGTGCGCGAGGCGGTGCGCGCGGCCGAGCTCGCTATCCCGTGCATCGCGCTTTTCCCCTACACGGACCCGAACCTGCGCGATGAAAGCGGCAGCGAGGCGCTCAATCCCGACAATCTGGTCTGTCAGGCGATCCGCGCGATCAAGAAGGAGGTGCCGGACATCGGCATCCTGTGCGACGTTGCGCTCGACCCGTACACCAGCCACGGCCATGACGGCTTGATGCGCGGCACCGAGATCGTCAACGACGAGACCGTCGAGGTGCTGGTGAAGCAGGCGCTGGTCGAAGCGGAGGCCGGCTGCGACATCATCGCGCCATCCGACATGATGGACGGCCGCGTCGGTGCGATCCGCGCGGCACTCGATGAGGCCGGCTACACCGATGTGCAGATCATGGCCTATGCGGCGAAGTATGCCTCCGCCTTCTACGGCCCGTTTCGCGATGCGGTCGGCTCGTCCAAGACGCTGACCGGCGACAAGCGTACCTACCAGATGGACCCGGCCAATTCGGACGAGGCGCTGCGCGAGGTCGAGCTCGACATCGCCGAAGGCGCCGACATGGTGATGGTGAAGCCCGGGCTCCCCTATCTCGACATCGTGCGGCGCGTGAAGGACGCGTTCGGCATGCCGACCTTCGCCTACCAAGTGTCCGGTGAGTATTCGATGATCATGGCGGCGGTTCAGAACGGCTGGCTCGACCACGAGCGCGCGATGCTGGAGAGCCTCACCGCGTTCAAGCGCGCCGGGGCGGACGGTGTGCTCACCTACTTTGCCCCGATGGCGGCGGAGCGACTGAAAAAGAACGCCTGAGCCCGAGACATCGTCCACTCGAACAGGCGGATCGCAGCAGCCGCGGCCGAGAAGGCGGTGCGTTACCGCGCAACGCGCTTGTCATGCGCATTGCATATACGTACACTGCACGCACGGCATGATTTGAATGCCGTTGGCTCCGGGATGGGAGCCTCGATGCGCCGGGGGCGGCAGCTCGGAAGTGTGTCCGTGCGGCTGCCTGATTAGCCCCTCGGCCTTTTCCGCCCCGCCGCTCGCGACACATCCAACATCCGGCGCAGTGCCGGCAACGAAGAAAACATCGGACTGATGCACGCGCTCGCATGCTCGCGAGTGCGCAAGAAGTCTATTGAAGAACGCAATCGAGCGTCTGGAGGAACCGTCAGCGCACAGATCAGGAGGGACGCCATGACGATGACAGCTGAGGTACCTGGCCAAGTAGTCCCGTGGTGGAAAGAGCCTACGAAGGATCAATGGATCGCATGGATTGCGGCGTGGCTGGGTTGGACGCTCGACGCATTCGACTTCACCGTCTTTCTGCTCATAATGGTCCCCATCGCGGAATCGTTCAAAGTGCCGCTGATCGAAGTGACGGCGGTGTTCACGATAACGCTGTGGCTGCGGCTCGTTGGAGCGGTGGGCTCCGGCTGGCTCGCCGATCGCATCGGGCGCAAGACGCCACTGATGATCTCGATCCTGTGGTACTCGATCTGCAACCTGTTCGCCGGCCTCGCTCCGAATTTCGCGCTGCTGTTCCTGTTCCGCGCGCTGCTCGGCATCGGCATGGGCGCGGAGTGGCCTGCCGGCGCCGCACTCGCAATGGAATCCTGGCCGGCGCGTTCGCGCGGACTGATGAGCGGTCTGCTCCAGGGGTCGTGGAGTATCGGCTTCCTGCTGTCGAGCCTCGCGTATGGGCTGCTTTACGACCATATCGGCTGGCGCGGCCTGCTGATCATCGGCGTTCTGCCCGCACTCGCCGTCGTGTGGATCCGCATCTACGTGAAGGAGCCGCAGGTGTGGGTGGAGAACCGCCGCATTCAGCGCGAGCAGAAGAAGGAATTCAAAGCTCCGCTGCTCGACATCTTCCGTCCGCGTATCCTCGGCAACACGGTGACGGCCTGCGTGTGGATGGCGAGCGGGTTCGTGATCTACTATTCGGTTTACGGAATGTTCGCGACGCACTTGCAGAAGGACCTGCATCTCGGTGCCGCGATGGTTGCGATGCCTATCGCAATGGCCAATCTGGTCGCATTCCTGGCGAGCGGATTCTGGGGCTACGTCGCTGATATCCTGGGCCGTCGCTGGGCGATGATCATCCCCGCAGCGATTGGTGCCTTGATCACACCGCTCTACCTGTTCCCCGGATCCTACGAGGTCGTGGCCGGCGCCTTCATCCTGCAAGGCGCGTTCCTGGGCGCAATCTATGGACAGAACCCTGCGTACTTGAGCGAACGCTTCCCGACGGAGGTCCGCGCGACGGCCTCCGCGTTCTGCTACCACCAGGGGGCGATCTGGGCCGGCTTCACCGGGCCCGTGCTGACCTACCTGGCCGTCGGTCAGCCGCTCGGTTTCACCATTCCGATGCTGGTTGCGACGAGCGGGGCAGCGGTCGTGTTCGTCCTGATTCTGCTGTTCAGTCCGGAAACCAAGGGCAAGGAGCTGATTCCACAGCTGACCCTCGTTGACGCGCACGGGTGACGGCGGCGGAGAAACTGAAAAGCCACACCTGAGCGTTCTCTCGCCGTTCCCCGCGAATACAGCTTTCGCGGGACGGCGGGCTACATTATCCTTCCGTCAGTTGTGTCATCGGGTTGTCTTACGATGACGTTCGGGGACAGGGCGGAGGCGAAGCGCGCCAGAGTTGGCACGAAGGTGCTGGCTTTTGGCTGTGCGATTTTTGCCGTCCTCGGCTCCTTCTGGACGATCGTCTGGTTCATCCGCTCCTATGTCGAGCCGCCGCGCGTGACGATTTCGCCGGCGCTCGCTCTTGCGTCGCGCGACAGTGCGCCCGTCAAAGCGCCCGAACCAGCCAAACCAGCGCCGCAACCCGTGCCGGTCGCCAGCTCTAATGCGGCGGCCCCACCCCCGCCGCCCGTGGTCGCCGAGGCCGCACCCCCAGCGGCCCCGCCGCAGGTTCTGACGGCCCCGGCGCAACAGCCGCCTCAAGCGGCGAGCTCGCTTGCCGACCGCTGGATGCCGAGCGCGCCGGCCCCGACCCCCGAACCCGCCCCGGCGCCTGAGCCGCAGCCCGAGACCACGGCTTCCGTCGCTCCTCCGGCGCCCTCCGAGCCGCCGGCTGACGAGATCGCCGAAAGCGCGGTCCCGGCAATCTCCGGGCCGGCGCCGTTGCCACGCCGCAAGCCGATGCAGACCGCCGCTGTGCGCGCGCGCACCACCGAGCCACCCTTGCCGCGCCCGCGGCCGGATGGTCCGGCGCCACAGAGTGTATGGACGGCCGTTCCGTCGACCGACGATCGCTACCAAGCAGGTCAGTAATTCATTCCAGCGCTGCGCCGGAATCGATGCGCTGTGGTCGATAGCCGTCCTCGCCAAGCGCCCGCTCGATTGAATCCGCGTGCGCGGCATCGCGCGTTTCGACCGTGACGTCGAGCTTGGCGCCTTTCGCAGGCACGTCGAGAAACAGCCGGCGGTGATCGACTTCCAGGATGTTGGCGCCGAGCTGCCCGAGCCGCGTCGCGATGGTGCCCAGCACGCCCGGCCGGTCCGGAATGGTCAGGCGGAAGGAGACGATCTGGTTCTCGCGTTCCAGTTCGCGCACCATGATGGAGGCGAGGATGCGCGGGTCGATGTTGCCGCCGCACAGGATCAGCCCGACCTTCCGCCCGGTGAAGCGTTCCGGCTGCGCGATAAGCGCTGCGAGCCCCGCCGCGCCCGCCCCTTCCGCCATGGTCTTCTGCAAGGTCAGGAACGCATTCACGGCCCGCTCGAGATGCGCCTCCTCGACCAACAACACGTCCGAGACCAGCGCGCGAACGACCGGCTCGGTCAGCCTGCCGACGTTCTTGACCGCAATGCCCTCCGCGAGCGTCGGTCCGCCGATCGGGCGGTGCTCGTCCTTCAGTGCGTTGAACATCGAGGGATAGAGCGCGCACTCGACGCCGACGATCTCGATCGACCGCCGCATCCCGCGCGCCGCAATCGCGTTGCCGGCGATCAGGCCGCCACCGCCGATCGGGATCACCAGCACATCGAGATCGGGAGCCTCCTCCAGCATTTCCAGCGCGACGGTGCCCTGCCCGGCGATCACGTGCGGGTCGTCGTAAGGGTGCACCCAGGCGAGCTTGCGCTCAGACGCGATCGCTTCCGCACGGAGCTGACAGTCCGACACCGCCTCGCCATCGAGGACGACCGTCGCGCCATACGCCTCGGTGGCGGCAACCTTCACGAACGGCGTCGTCACCGGCATCACGATGGTGGCCGGGATACCGAGACGCCGCGCGTGATAGGCGACCGCCTGCGCATGATTGCCGGCCGACATGGCGATCACACCGCGGGCGCGTTCGTCCGCGGAGAGGGCCGCAAGCTTGTTGAGCGCACCCCGCTCCTTGAACGAGTTGGTGACCTGCAAATTCTCGTATTTGACCCACACCTGCGCGCCGGTGAGCGCGGAGAGCTTCGGCGCCGGCAGCATTGGGGTGCGCAGCACCTGCGCTCCGATGCTGCGCCGCGCGGTTTCGATATCGGCAAGCGTGACTGTCATCTCACACATCCCGCGGCTTCGGGCCGGCAAAGCCCAGGAGCCCGCCCGGCCGCAGCACGAACACCACGATCAGGAGCGAGAACACCACGATATCGCGCGCCGTGATCTCGAAATAGGCCGACCACATGGCTTCGATCAGCGCGACGCACAATCCGCCGAGGAACGCGCCGGGCACCGAGCCGATGCCGCCGACCACCGCCGCGACAAGGGCTTTCAGGCCGAGCGTTGCGCCCATCGAAAACGAGATGTTGCCGTAGTAGGCGGCGACGATCCAACCGGAGAGGCCCGCGAGCAGGCCGGCAAGCAGGAACGTCGAGGCGAGCAGCCGGCCGCCGTCGACACCGAACAGCGCGGCGGTGCCCGGATCGTCGGCAAAGGCGCGCCAGGCGCGGCCAAAGCGCGTGCGGCCGAGCAGGACCAGCACCCCGCCCGCGGCGGCAAGCCCGAGACACGCCACCACGATCTGCATCGGCGTCACGGTCACGACAAAATCCTGCGCACGCGCGAGCGCAATCGGCTCATTGAATGTCGGCGGCGCCCAGCGCTCACGCGAGCCCTGGGTGATGCGCAAGAATTCCTGGACCGAAAGCGCCACCGCGGCCGTTGCGATCAGGATCGGCTGGCCCAGCCGATGGCGCGCATGCAGCGGCGCGATCACGACGCGCCCGACCAGCACGCTCCACCCGGCCGAAATCGCTGCCGCCAGCACGAACGCCAGCGCAAGACCGGTGATGACGTCGCCGACGCCGAGCGCGACCGCCGCGGCAACCCCACCGACCGCGCCATAGGCGCCGAGCACGGCAATCTCGCCGAAGGCAAGGTTGATGCGCCCGACAAGGCCGTAGATCAGCGAATAGGCGGTGGCGAGAAGGGCATAGATGGCGGCGAGCGCCACCGCATTCACAAGCTGCTGCAAGGCGTAGGCGGTCGCGGTGGAAAGTTGCGGCAGCCTTTCCGGCGGCGTCGGCGTCACGCCCTCCCGCTCGGCTTCACTCAGCCAAAACCGCTTGAGATAGAGGAGCCGCGCCGCGCCGAGCGCGCCCTCGTCGGTCTCGACCGCAATCAGATCCAGCCGGTCGCGCTCGAACGTTGTCCCGCCGAAACCGCAGGCGACGAAATGCGCCTTTGCGGGCGAGCCCGGCTGGCGTGCCGTATAGTCGACGCGCAGGCCGGACCGCCCGATGTTCGCGGGGCCAACCCGGATTTCGCGGATTTCCGTGCCCTCCGGGTTCAGCACCGGCGGGATCAGGCGGCAGAGCCGCAGCTGTTCGGAATCGGTCACCCGTCCGCACGCGGCGAGGACGAGCGGCAGCAGCAGCGCGAGGCGAAACCGGCCCATACCGCAATGCTACCCGCCGGATTTCCTTGTGCGATAGCCCCGCCCTTGCACACCACCTTTTCTCGCCGCATTTTCTGGCGACGTTGCGGGACCATGAGCATGCCCGGAAGCGAGCCAAAGCGGATCGGCCTCTCCGTCGAGATGAAGCCGCACGCCTATGATCCGGCGAGAGAGCCGGAGCTGTTCGAGGGCGTGCTGGCGCGGCGGGTGGTCGCGTTCTGCATCGATCTGCTGGTGATCGCGGTGCCGCTCGCCTTTCTTGCGATCTTCATCTTCATGTTCGGGCTGGTGACGCTGGGGCTCGGCTGGTTCCTGTTCTTCTTCTACGGACCGATCGCGGTGATCTGGGCGATCATCTATTACGGCCTCACCTTGGGGAGCACCGCTTCGGCCACCATCGGCATGCGCATGGTCGATCTCGAAATGCGCACCTGGTACGGCGCGCCCTGCTACTTCGTGCTCGGCGCCGTGCACGCCATCGGCTACTGGCTTACGGTGACCTTCCTGACGCCGTTCATCCTCTTGGTGGCGCTGTTCAACGACCGCAGGCGGCTCCTGCACGACATGCTGGTCGGCACGATCGTGATCAACAACGCGGCGCGGGCGAGCGCGCTGCGCAGTGCCCACCTGGACGGGCGGCCTTAGGCGATTGATGCTAAAACGGCTCGGACCCGGTAGATTCGTGGCATGACGGCACACTCGCGCGATACGCCGCAGTTTTATCTGACCGCGCCCTCGCCCTGCCCGTATCTGCCGGGCAAGGAAGAGCGCAAGGTTTTCACGCACCTCGTCGGCGACCGCGCGAGCGACCTCAACGACCTGCTCACCCATGGCGGCTTCCGCCGCAGCCAGTCGATCGCCTACCGCCCGGCCTGCGAAGCGTGCCGGGCGTGCGTTTCGGTGCGCGTCATCGTCGATCAGTTCCGCCCGACGCGCAGCATGCGCCGCATCCGCGAGCGCAACGCCGACATCATCGGCGAGATGCGCGTGCCGGTCCCGACCTCGGAGCAGTACTCGGTGTTCCGCGCCTACCTCGACGATCGCCATTTCGACGGCGGCATGGCGGACATGACCGTGCTCGACTACGCGATGATGGTCGAAGACAGCCACGTCGAGACCAAGCTGGTCGAATACCGCACGCAGGGCCCGGACAGCCGCATCAACGGGCGCGGCGCCGGCGCACTGCTCGGCGTCGCGCTCACCGACGTGCTGAGCGACGGGTTGTCGATGGTCTATTCGTTCTACGATCCGGAATACCGGCGCCAGTCGATCGGCACCTTCATGATCCTCGACCACATCGCGCGCGCGCGCCGCATGGGCCTCGCCTACGTCTATCTCGGCTACTGGGTGCGGGATTCGCGCAAGATGGACTACAAGGGCCGCTTCCTGCCGCAGGAGCGGCTGCTCGCGGACGGATGGACGCGGTTCGAGCGCTGAGGCCCGCCTATTTCATCTCCGCCAGCGTGGCATCTACCCGTTCATCAATGCCGTGTGGAAAGCCGATCCCATGCTCGCTCTCGTCGTCCAGATAGACCAACGCATGCGTCGGATTGGTCGGAATCCACACCTCGTACTTCGCGTGCCACATGAGCAGATGGATTTCTAAAGCTGCCAGACTTCTTGCGAGCTTTCCGGCACTGCCGTCTCCAGTTTGCGACTTGAAGTAAGAATCGTCATTGATCCATTTTAGAAGCGCGGCGTTCGCCGGTTTGAGAACATGGTCGGTATATCCACGCACAATGCTGTGCAGATTCTTTTCGTCCGCATCCATCAAACGATAAGCGCGAGACAGGAAGGACTCGTATCCCTCTTCTTGCGAAGGAGCATTGGCATCGCGCGCGATCACGCGCTTGCAAAGCTCTCTCACCTGCTTGTTCTGAGTCTGGAAGCCAACCTTTGCCACGCGAAGCAGCGAGCGAAGCTGAACCAGCGAACTGCGCCGTTGCCGATGGCGTTCCCGGATTTGAGCGATCCAGTCAATAAAGCTGCGGAGGACAAACGCCAGCGCCGCGATTCCGGCACTGAAGATACCCGTCCCAAGCCAACCCGGAACGCTACTGAGATCTATCGAATTCATGGCAGCCCCCTTCTAAACGGGGATAATTCCTAACAGTTTCTGCCGATGGTTGCATCAGATGCCGCGCGTCGCGGCCGCGCAACCCGGGAAGCGTCAGCCCGGAATGAGGTCGTACAGGAGCTTGATGTTCAGCACGATCAGGATCGCGGCTATCAGCCCCGATGCCCAGCTGAGCCAGCGCGGCGCGACGAAGGCGCCCATCTTGGCGCGGTCGGCGGTGAACATCACCAGCGGCACGATGGCAAACGGGAGCGCCAAGCCAAGGATCACCTGAGAGAGGATCAGGAGCTTGGCGGTCCCGGCCTCGCCGTACCAGATCGTCACCACCGCGGCCGGCACAATCGCGATCGAGCGCGTGACGAGCCGGCGCGCCCAGGGTGGCAGCCGAATGTCGATGAAGCCTTCCATCACGATCTGGCCGGCGAGCGTCGCGGTCACGGTCGAATTCATGCCGCAACACAACAGAGCGATGGCAAAGAAGGCCGGCGCCATGCCCGAGCCCAGGAGCGGCGCGATCAGCTTGTGCACCTCACCGAGCTCCGCGACATCTGTCTGGCCGGTCTTGTTGAACGTCGCAGCCGCCAGGATCAGGATCGACGCATTGATCAGCAGCGCGAACATCAGTGCGATCGTGGAGTCGACCGTCGCGAGCGTGATCGCCTCCTGCCTCTCCGCGACCGAGTCGCCGAAACGGCGCGTCTGCACCACGCCCGAATGCAGGAAGAGATTGTGCGGCATCACGGTCGCACCGATGATGCCGATGGCGAGATAGAGCATGTCGGGATTCTTCACGATCTCGACCGTCGGCGCGAAGCCGAGGATCACGCCGCGCCAGTCCGGATTGGCAAGCGCGATCTGGATCGAGAAACACACCGCGATGACGCCGAGCAGCGCCACAACGAAGGCTTCGACATAGCGAAAGCCGAGATTCTGCATCCACAGGATCAGGAACACGTCGAGAGCGGTGATCAGCACCCCGAGCTCGAGCGGGATGCCGAACAGGAGATTGAGCCCGATCGCGGTGCCGATCACCTCGGCCAAGTCGGTCGCGCAGATCGCGATCTCGCTGATCACCCAGAGCGGCCAGGAGGCCCAGCGCGGATAGGCGTCGCGGCAAGCCTGTGCCAGATCGCGCCCTGCCCCGATGCCGAGGCGCGCGCACAGCGCCTGCAGCAGGATCGCCATGATGTTCGACATCAGCGCGATCGTGAGCAGCGCATAGCCGAACTTGGAGCCGCCGGCGAGCGAGGTCGCCCAATTGCCCGGGTCCATGTAGCCGACGGCGACGAGATAGCCGGGCCCGAGGAATGCGACGAGCTTGCGCCAGAACGAGCCGGTCGGGCGCGTGCGGATGGAGCCGAAAACCTCGGAGAGCGATGGCGTGCCGCGCGGCCGGTTCCAGCCACCGTCACGCACAAGGTTCTCCATCGGCTGAACCGTCATCACGCATCTTCCTCCCCCGCAATACGGACTATACCTTGTTGCGAATAATTTGCAATTGCAGTTTTCTCCCGCACTCGAATACCGGTGGTACGGCCTGCAAA
>Ga0310810_10002292_pt1 | contig 20505 bp, 21 predicted proteins | sample NCmetagenome_FD_207641 | JGI IMG/M metagenome (GOLD analysis project Ga0310810, IMG submission 207641) | Soil microbial communities from experimental microcosm in Duke University, North Carolina, United States - NC | ecosystem: Engineered > Artificial ecosystem > Soil microcosm > Unclassified ...
GCCGTCCACCAGGCCGCGAAGCGTATCCTGGCGACATTTTCTATCTGCACTCACGCTTGCTGGAACGTGCCTGCCGAGTCAATGCTGCATACGTAGAAAGATTGACTGGCGGCAAAGTGAAAGGCAAAACCGGATCGCTTACCGCACTTCCTGTCATCGAAACACAGGCAGGCGACGTATCCGCATTCGTTCCAACGAACGTTATTTCTATTACTGACGGTCAGATCTTCCTTGAAACTGACTTGTTTAACTCAGGTATACGTCCTGCTATTAACGCTGGTCTTTCAGTATCTCGTGTTGGCGGTGCCGCACAGACCAAGATCATGAAAAAGTTCGCCGGCGGTGTACGTCTTGCACTCGCTCAATACCGCGAACTCGCAGCATTCTCGCAGTTCTTGTCTGACCTGGATGAAGCAACACGCAAACAGCTGGAACGCGGTCAGCGCATTACCGAAATCATGAAGCAGAAACAATATCAGCCAATGTCTGTAGGTCAGATGGCAGTGATTTTGTTTGCAGCGGATACCGGTTATCTTGACGATGTACCGTTAAACCGCATTGCAATGTTCGAGCAGGAGTTGAATAGTTATCTGCATACAACATATAACAGCTTCATTAGCGAACTCTCGAAGACTGGTGACTTGAATGATGAAATCCGCAAGAAACTGGATGAAATCATGACGTCATTTAAAAAGAACCAGTCCTGGGATTAAGGGGAAGCAAGCATGGCTATAGCCAAAGAGATACGCCTGAAAATCCATAGTGTGAAAAACACACAAAAGATTACTAAGGCGATGGAAATGGTAGCTGCCAGCAAAATGCGCAAAACGCAGGATCGTATGCGCCGAGCAGTACCTTATGCCAAAAAAATCATGGAAGTCATCAGCCATGTCGCTCTTGGTCATTCCGAGTATCGTCATCCTTATATGGAAAAGCGCGAAGAAAAACGTGCTGGTTACATCATCGTTTCAACTGACCGCGGTTTATGCGGCGGTTTGAATAGCAATCTGCTCAAGGTTGTTTTGAAAGATATTAAAAAGAAAATCGAGGCTGGCGTTGACGTTGATCTCTGCCTGATTGGTACAAAGGCAATGTCATTCTTCAAACGTATGGGTGGCAATGTTATCGCTCATACAAGTCATCTTGGTGACACACCAACCGTTAATGATTTTGTTGGTGTGGTAAGAGTGATGCTTGACGCATATCTTGATCGTAAAATCGATTCACTGTATGTGTGCTCAAATGAATTTGTTAGCACCATGCGTCAAGAACCGATGATCCAGCAAGTACTTCCGCTGGTACCTGCAAGTGACGAAGGTATACAGCATCACTGGGATTATATTTACGAACCCGATGACGCGCCGGCATTGCTGGATACACTGCTAACCCGCTACATCGAATCACAGATTTATCGTGCGGTGGTTGAAAATATCGCCTGTGAGCAAGCAGCTAGAATGCTTGCCATGCGCAACGCAACAGATAACGCAGCAGAAATGATTTCGAATCTGCAACTAGTCTATAACAAAGCAAGACAAGCAGCGATTACACGGGAACTATCAGAAATCGTCGCTGGTGCGTCAGTCATTTAATGAGGTGAATATAAAATGAATCAAGGTAAAATTGTTGAAATTATTGGTGCTGTGGTCGACGTTGAGTTTTCTCACCACGATGTTCCTAAAATTTATGATGCATTGAAAGTTGAAAAGACTAACCTCATCCTTGAAGTGCAGCAGCAGATTGGCGACGGCGTTGTCCGTACAATCGCCATGGGTACCACAGACGGCTTACAGCGCGGTCTGACTGTGATCAACACTGGTAAACCAATTATGGTTCCAGTCGGTAAAGCTACTCTCGGCCGCATCATGAATGTTCTCGGTGAACCAATTGACGAACAAGGTCCAGTCAAAACTGACACATTTTCGCCTATCCATCGCCCGGCACCGACATTTGCTGAACAAGCACCGTCACAAGAATTACTGGAAACCGGTATCAAAGTTATCGACTTGATTTGCCCATTCGCAAAAGGCGGTAAAGTTGGTCTCTTTGGTGGTGCAGGTGTAGGTAAAACAGTAAACATGATGGAGTTGATTAACAACATCGCGAAAGAACATTCTGGTCTCTCCGTGTTTACCGGTGTGGGTGAACGTACACGTGAAGGTAATGACTTCTACCTCGAAATGAAAGAATCACAAGTTCTGGATAAAGTTGCTCTGGTTTACGGTCAGATGAACGAACCGCCAGGTAACCGTTTACGCGTAGCGTTGACTGGTTTGACCATGGCTGAAAGTTTCCGTGACGAAGGCAAAGACGTTCTGCTGTTCGTGGACAACATCTTCCGTTACACACTCTCTGGTGTGGAAGTATCCGCGCTCTTGGGACGTATTCCATCTGCAGTAGGTTACCAGCCGACACTTGCTGAAGAAATGGGTGTATTGCAGGAACGTATTACCTCCACCAAAACAGGTTCTATTACCTCCGTGCAAGCTGTTTACGTACCTGCCGACGACTTGACTGACCCGTCACCAGCTACGACATTTGCTCACTTGGATGCAACGGTTGTATTGTCACGTCAAATCGCAGAACTCGGTATTTATCCTGCAATTGACCCGCTGGATTCCACCAGCCGTCAGCTGGATCCGCTGGTTGTCGGACAAGAACACTATGATGTTGCACTTGCAGTACAAAGAACGCTGCAGCGTTACAAAGAATTGAAAGACATCATCGCGATTCTTGGTATGGACGAATTGTCTGAAGAAGATAAGCAAACTGTCAGCCGCGCTCGCCGTATCCAGCGCTTCCTGTCACAGCCATTCTTCGTAGCAGAAGTCTTTACCGGTACACCAGGCCGTTATGTTTCCATCAAGGAAACCATCCGTGGCTTTAAGGGTATCTTGAGCGGTGAATACGACCACTTGCCGGAACAGGCATTTTACATGGTCGGCACCATTGACGAAGCAGTTGAAAAGGCTAAGACACTATGACCAATGCAACACTGCGATTAGACATTGTCAGTGCTGAGAAAGAAATTTTTTCAGGCGAAGTAACAGGCATATTTGTTACCGGCGAAATGGGTGAACTGGGAATTTTTCCAGGTCACTCACAGCTGCTGACAACATTGCTGCCTGGTTATGTTCGTGCAACACTCCCAGACAAGAGCGAAGAAGACGCGGAAGTATTCTACATTTCCGGCGGCATGCTTGAAGTTCAGCCGTATATTGTTTCCGTACTGGCTGATGATGCAAAACGCGCTGCAGACATTGATGAAGCAGCGGCCATTGCAGCAAAAGAGCAGGCTGAAAAATCATTGCAAGGCAAAATGTCAGCCCTTGATCTAGCCAAAGCTACAACTGAAATCGCTGAAATTTCAGCGCAGATCCGCGCCATTAATCAGCTCAAAACCAGAGCGAAAGGTGGGCGCAGTTAATTAACTAACCAATTATCAATATAGATGGATGTGAAGACATGCCAGAATCATTGAAAACTAGAGGTAGCGAACTAATGACTGAAAGCACAAAACCACTGAATGTTCATGCAGTAAAATCGTCACGCTCATCACATAGTGCTTATGACAGCCTCATGCGTTACGCACGCTTTCTTGGTTATGGTGATGTTCATGTCAAATTTGACGAAAAGACAGGTCTGCATGCGATTGTTGCGATACATAATTTAAATCGCGGACCGGCTATCGGCGGCTGCAGATTTATCAGCTACAACTCCATGGATAAGGCCATGGAAGATGCGCTTCGCCTTGGGTATATGATGAGCTATAAAGCAGCCATTGTTAACCTGCCGCACGGCGGAGCAAAATCCGTTATTATAAAACCGCGTGTTATCAAAAACCGTGAAGCATTGCTCGAAAAATTTGGTGAATTCGTAGAAGAGTTAGGCGGTCGTTATATTACAGCGGTAGACAGTGGAACTTCTCCAGCTGACATGGATATCATTGCTAAACGTTCCAGATTTGTAACCTGTACCACCAAATCAGGCGGAGGCAGTGATCCATCACCATTAACCGCTTTAGGTGTCAGACGCGGTATTGAAGCAGCTGTCAAATTCCAGATGGATAGAGAAACGCTGGATGGAATTCATGTAGCTATTCAAGGCGCAGGTCATGTCGGCTATTATCTCGCGAAAGAACTGACTGCACGTGGTGCCCGCATCACTATCACAGACATCAATACAAATGCGTTACAGAAATGTATTGATGAATTCGGCGTGGATGTATGCCGTCCAGACGAAATTTACGATGTAAACGCCAACGTATTCGCACCATGCGCACTTGGCGCCACTGTAAACATGGATTCAATTAAACGCATGAAAGCAACTATCGTTGCTGGTTCTGCCAACAATCAGCTTGCTCATAGCAAGTATGCGGCAGTAATGAAAGAAAAAGGCATTTTATATGCGCCTGACTTTCTGATAAATTCCGGCGGCTTGATCCACGTTGCAGTAACTTATGCCGAAGGTACCATTCAAGAATCATTGAAAAAGATCAATGATCTTTATCAAATGACTTATGACGTATTTGAACGCGCTGCAAGTGAAGATCTGGACACTCACAAAGTCGCTGTTAAAATCGCACAGGAACGTTTGAATATCGCGAGATAGTATATCATCGTCATCCCCGCGCAAGGTTGTCATTCCCGCGAAAGCGGGAACCTCCTTTGATTAACCGTGCAAGCAAACGGAAGGGGATTCCCGCTTTCGCGGGAAAGACCTTAATAACGTAAAAAGGACTTTTACCATGCAACGCAAAACTCTTAACGTATTTCTCTATCGTGATCATTCCGTAGAAAATCAACTTTGCTACAAAATACGGCTGGTCGAAATTCAAGATTTAGAAAACTGTGCTGAAAATCTCGATCAAACAGTTATCGATCTGTATACCGGCATCGAATCACCATTCGCCGTATGTTTAAGCAGAGAACTTGATAAATACAAAGACAACCCAGGTTTACCTTTAATCATGAGCGGCGTTGATAATGAAGAGGATGGTTTATTCAAGCGTCTACGTGATGTCTATACTCGTGAAGTAATTCGTGACAAAGCAGATGCAGCTACATACCTTTATCAGGATCTTGATATGATTTTGCTGGCATCTTCCAGCAAAGAAAATCACCGTGGCACAGAAGAAGATATGTACTGTCTGCTTGGCGCAATTGATAATGCCATTCAAGTTTTTAAGACAAAAGCTGAGTCTGATGAATATGCCGTTTCCTTAAATGTCGCGACGTCATCCGCTGATTTTACCGACAAAATCAGCATTATTCGTAATGCGTTCAGTTCTCCCGCTGATGACACACGCTCCATCTCACGTCAAACGGCCGAATGGATTGTTAGAGAAGTGCGAGCATCACTGCCCGAACTTCAACGCAACTTTGCCCACCGCGATTTTATCGACATAGCAGGTCATTTAAATAGAATATTATTAGAGATAAAACAGGATTCTCTCGGTCCGACTATTCTTAACGACTGGTATCTGAAGAAACAGGATACAACGAGTAACAAAATCAAAGCGAATATGAACAACTTATTTTCTTCAACTATTGTTTCGAGTATCAAACCATTAATGGATTCGGATAATTTGTTGAGTACGGTGAGGAAGAAGGTTTAATTGTCATCCCCGCGAAAGCGGGGATCTCGTTGTTGCTCCATTTGCTTTCACGGTTACATCAGGCGGTTCCCGCTTATGCGGGAATGATGATTTCAACACCGCCTCTGAATCGCCTTTGCTGCCACAACGCCGTCTGCCATTGAAGTCACGACGCAGGGCTGCATCCGATTAGCAGCTTCGCCAATCGCAAAAATGGATTTGACCGGCGTTTCACATTCTTCATCCGTAATGATAAAGCCATCCTGGTTTAATAATCTGGCTTTCCATTCATTAAAAACTTTTGGCAGGTTTGCCTGCCAGCCTGCATCAGATGACATATCCAGAGCTGAAAAAGCAGAATCATGTTCCGACTGATCTGTTGCAGATTTTGTTTTCTGATCATCGTGACGCTGAATCGACCCCGTTGCCATCACGATAAATCGTGTATGAAGATGTGTATTCCCTACCATCAACATGAAACCGTCACCCACCTCTTTGCATGATGTCACTTCAGAATCAAAAATAACCGGCACATCCTTAGAGAGTAAATGCTGTTGAATTCGCTCAGCAAGTTCTCTTCCGCTGACATTCATCAAGCCAGCTATCCATTGATTCTGATAGGGGCTTAAAGATTGCAATCCGCCAAGATGATCCGTTGATTCTATGATGACAGGGTGAAGACCCATCATTTTTAGCCACAAAGCACATTGACTGCCCGCCGGGCCGCCGCCAATAATTGCTGCTGTATAAGATTTAGTAGTCATGGCAGTCAGTATAACTAATGATCATCGACGATAATAGAGGCATTAGTGCTCCGGCTTTATCTTTACATTGATAAATATTATCATGTGGAACGTCAAACAGGATGACTTGTAATTCTAAAAAAGGATTCATTGGAGCATTTTATGAAAAATTTTTCTTGTATCATTGCCAGCATAGTATTCACTTTTTCTACAGCTGTATTGGCTGACACTCCGATTACTCCCGCATCGGATAAGGATAAAAAGCTCGATATAAGCACTAACGGTTTTCTCGATAAAATGGCCATACCAACTCTTTATACCTGCGATGGTAAAGATGTATCTCCTCAATTAAGCTGGACTGGCGTGCCGGCAAAAACGGTTTCTCTCGCCCTGATTATGAAAGATGTTGATGCACCTAATGGCACTTTTTATCACTGGGTCTTGTTCAACATACCAAAATCAATGACAGAACTTGCTGAAGGTGCAACAACGCCTGCTGGTGCTGCAATCGGAAAAAATAATTTCAATAAAATGGGATACAACGGTCCGTGTCCGCCAAAAGGTTCTGCACACACTTATATCTTCACGTTGTATGCGATAGACAGCAAACTGAATGTACCTCAGGATGCCGAAGCTCCTGCCGTTCTGGCTGCGATGAAAAATCATATTGTTGGTCAGGCAGATTTGTCTGGTGTTTATAGCCGCTGGATAAAATAAATTTCATGCCTAAAAAAATATATTGCGTCGGCGGTGCGGCGACAGACCGAAAATTAAAGTCTTTCACACCGCTAATAAATGGCACTTCCAATCTGGTCACCGCCACTACTCACTTTGGCGGTGTCGCACGTAATGTCGCAGAAAATCTTGCTAACTGGACATCGAATATTTTCTTGCACACCATCGTTGGTGAAGATGATGACGGCGTACATTTATTAAGTTCCATTAAACGACAAGGCGTAGATATATCACAAAGCATCATTTTAAAAGCTGCCCGCACTGCGAATTATTACGCTGTGCTTGATCCTGACGGTGAACTTCATATCTCACTCGCTGACATGGCAATATTCGATCTCATTCCATTCACGCGTTTTTCACAAGGGTTCAGTACCTGGGATGAGGGCAGTATTGTTTTTATGGATACAAATCTCACTCCTGAAATCATTGCTGCCATCATGCGCATTGCCAATGAAAAAATGCTGCGGCTTTGTGTGGATCCTGTTTCACTAATGAAATCCCAGAAAATAGGAATCGATTTGCACGGAATTTATCTAATCAAACCCAACCCCGTTGAAGCGCAAGCCATTACTGGCGTGCGGGTCGATAATATCAATCAAGCACTGATTGCGGGTGAAAAATTACTTGAGCTCGGCGCTGAAAATGCCGTCATCACGCTTGGAAAAGACGGTTATGTAATTGTAAATCATGAAATAAAAGAACATGTGAGCATTGAACCCATTTTTGATGTTATTAATGTTAATGGTGCGGGAGATGCATTCATGGCCGGCATTATTTATGGTATGCAGCAAGGTTTTTCTCTGCGCCACGCATGCCAGTGGGGATCAGCTGCTGCGGCTTTCACAGTGTCATCTCCAGATACCGTCGCTGGCAATTTAACCTCAAGTCAATTACAAGCATTCATACATAATCAAAAAATTATAACTGGAAGACAACATGCTGAAGCATTTTGAGTTCTCGGCAGAAGTACAACACGCATTGGAAAATAAAAAACCTGTACTAGCCCTGGAATCCACACTGATTACTCACGGATTTCCTCATCCGCATAATCTGGAAATTGCACAGGCTTCTGAAGAAATTGCGCGTGAGCATAACGTAACGCCTGCAACTATTGCCATTTTGAATGGCAAAATTAAAATTGGATTGACCGCTGATGAATTAAACCAACTCGTAGCAGATAAAACTTCCGTAAAAGCGAGCAAACGTGACATTCCATATGTGGTCAGCCGGAAATTGTCTGCGGGCACAACCGTCGCCGCAACAATGTTTTGCGCGCATGCTGCTGGCATCCGTGTGTTTGCAACTGGCGGAATCGGCGGCGTACATCGCGGCGATGCGTTTGATATTTCAGCGGATCTAATTGAATTATCATGCTCTCCAGTCGCCGTTGTTTGTGCAGGTGCAAAGTCCATTTTAGATTTACCGCGTACATTGGAATATCTGGAAACATACAGCATTCCGGTTATTGGTTATGGCTGCGATACCTTGCCGGCGTTTTATACGGCATCTACTTCTCACAAGTTAAGCTGCCGTGTTGATGATGTATCTTCCTTATCAAATTTATTAAAAATCCATTGGCAGTTAGGCATGAAGTCAGGCATATTAATTACAAATCCGATTAACGCCCGCGATGAAATTCCCGCCGCCGACATTGACCCTGTCATCGCCTCCGCACTTAAAACTGCAGCCGAAAAACAAATCACCGGTAAAGATATCACGCCTTTTTTACTTAATGAGATTGTCTCGGTCACAAAAGGCAAAAGCATGACAGCTAACATCAGCCTCATCAAAAACAATATCAGACTGGGCGCGGAATTAGCGGCATCATTATAAAAAAGAGGTCATTATGCAGTATGAAATTGTCAGTCAAAATAAAAGTGAAGCCGATAAAAAAATCATTTCCAAAATGCAAAAAGATTATTATCAGCGTGATGGATTCCTGATTCTGAAAGATTTTATTTCGCCGCAGATTTGTGATTTTCTCAAACAGCGCGCGCTAAATTTGGTAAACGAGTTTAATCCTGATGAAGTAAAAGCAATTTTTTCTTCTAAAAATGCAGTACATGAAAATCAGAAATATTTTTTAGCGTCTGGCGATAAAATTCATTTCTTTTTTGAAGAAGGTGCGTTTGATGAAAATGGCAAGTTAACAACACAAAAGGAATTGAGCATTAATAAAATTGGTCATGCTCTTCATGACCTCGACCCGGCATTTTTTTGCTTTAGCCGTCTGCATAAGATCGCATCGTTATGCAGTGATCTTGATATCGCAGAACCGCAAATCGCGCAATCAATGTATATCTTCAAACAACCTTATTTCGGCGGTGAAGTGACCTGCCATCAAGACAGTACTTATCTGTTTGTAAAAGACCAACCCATCACTGGGTTCTGGTTCGCACTGGAAGATGCGACACTGCAAAACGGGTGCCTGTGGGCGATACCTGGCGGCCATCAATCAAAATTAAAATCGCGCATGATTCGCGACCACGCCGATCACACCTGCACACAAGTCTATGACGATACGCCCTGGCCGCTGGAAAAAATGATCCCGCTGGAAGTGCCGCGTGGTACCCTCATAGTCCTGCACGGCATGCTGCCGCATATGAGTAAAGAAAATGTTTCGGACAAATCACGTCATGCTTTTACCCTGCATGTTCTATCCGGTAAGTGTGAATACGCCAAGGATAACTGGTTGAAAAAGCCTGAGGATAAGTCATTTTCAGCGCTCATATAAAATGATTTTTTCTTAATCAATCCTTAAGGATTCGTCTATATAATTGCCTGCCAATAATAATAATATAAAAAGTGATACTGGCAGAAATTATGTTTAGAAAGAATAGCATGGCGGCTAAATCTGAGAAAAGCGTGTCTTCTAAAGATTCCAATCATTCCACCGAACTTTCCTATGACCCGGTTGCGTTGCTGCTCAATCAAAGCCCTGATGAATCGTTTTTCGATGCTTACGATATCCAACAGAAAATTGTAGAATTTAACGATTATAATTTACATAGTCCGGTTACCGGTCTTAAAAGTTTGATGAAAAAGTACAACAAAGAAATTGTTCAGTTAAATTGTCATATCATCAAATACACGCGAAAGAAAAACCCTAATGAGTCACGCTATGCTGTCTGCGAGTTGTATCCGTTATCATCCGGTCTAGATGGGAAAGTTTTCAAAGTGATCGGCACTATTATTCTTAAAAAAGATCAAGACGGCAATCCTGGAATTATTTATAAACGCAAAAATACGCCTGGTAAAAAACGATTAGTAAAGAGAATGCTGTGTTCGAAATACGACGATGATCTTCGCACTCCAGAGCAAAAAGCAGAGAAAGAATATAAAATTGGATGTGAATTAAAAGCAACGTCATCAAACCCGCAGATGAAGATTCCTGTCATTTCTAAAAAGCAAAATAATGCCGCATTGTTAATTCGATATTTTGAGGGAGGCACGCTAAGCCAACATTTTAGAAATGACAAACATGGTTTCTACGCTGCTGAAACTACACGTGGCATTCCTTTATTTCATCGTCATAAATTTTCTGATACGCAGCGAATTGAGATTGCCATTTTAATTGGTGAAGCCATTATTGAATTACATAAAGCTAAAATTATACATCGCGATATTAAGCCAAAAAATATTATTTATAACGAGGCCAGAGGCACAATCAAACTCATTGATTTTGGATTTTCTGAATTTAAAGATAACCCGTCTTGTAACAAAGAGGGCACAAAAAAATATGCCTCTCCAGAAATATTCCAAAGAAAAGCTACCGATGAAAAAAGTGATGCATATTCATTTGCACGTATATTAGAGAGAAAAATATTTGTAGGGCTTGGTGATCCATATACATCAGGAAAATATGCCAGTTATACACCATTAGAAGAATGCAAAATTAAAAAAATCATCAGTGATGGCTTAATAGATACTCAGGAAAAACGTGCATCATTACCTGAGATGATCGAAGTGTTAAAAGATATTTTATCCGAAATGAAGCGCAAGCAAATGATGAAAATGCAGAGTCAACAGCCAACATTCGCCAACAGCAATAATGAAAATAATGATGATGGTGGTACCTGTGTACTTATGTAATAACAAAATAATAATGAGATAATAAAATTTATGCTGCGCAATGAAAGTATTGTTATTGATCCCTTAAATCTGACAGTAAAAACACGTGGTTTACTTGCGCTCCTGCTCCAGCAGCATCCGGAAATATCTTTCTTTGACAGTGCCGGCATGCAAACAGGAAACGCACCGAAATATTCGGTAGAAACACCTCTTACCGACCCTTTAGATGACAGTAAATTTATCATATGTAAACAAGAAGTAATGTTAAGTCATCATATAGTTAGATACATACGCAGTAAAAAACCTGAAGAATGCAGATATGCCGTCTATAACAGAAAAGAATTATCCTCTGGTTTTGATGGCAAGGTTTTCAAAGTCGAAGGTACAATCAAATTTGTCGGCGCAGACAAACACCATATCGATCTAATTTATAAACCAAAGGATAAGTCAGGCAAAATGCGTAAAGTAAAACGCATGGTGACACTCCCTAAACCAAATAATGATAAGCGCACACAGAACGAAAAAGCACAGTTAGAGTATGATAAATGTGTTGCAATAGATGAAAAATCCGGGGTAAAAAAACCGATATTAACCGCCGATAATAGTACTGCAGCACTTATCATGCGGTTTCATGAAGGTAAAGAATTATTTAATCCCTTGATAAAGGATATTGAAGGTTACTGGTGCAAGAAAAAAAGTTCTCGTCAAAATTATAAATTTACTGATATTGAGCGATTGCAGTTAGCAATAGATGTTGGCGAAGCCATTATGAAAATACATGCGAACGGAGTGATTCACCGCGATATCAAACCAGAGAATATCATCATAAATAGGCGTAGCAAAGATAAACCAATTGTCGTCATTGATTTTACACTTGCTAAATTCAAGAATGAAAAAGTTGATATTGAAAGCCTTGGTTCACCTAATTACATGTCACCTGAAGCAATAGATAATGAAACTACAGATGAAAAAAGTGATGCTTATGCATATGCTGTCATTTTAGGATTTTTATTCCAGAGAATAATGTCATATCACTCAGCCGGCAAATATAAAAGTTACAGCATTGAACAAAAGAACCGAATTCAAAAGGTAATCAACCTTGGTAAAGAAATTGACCCGTCACAACGTGCTTCCATACCAATGATAGTTGCTGAGCTGAAAGCAATATTGGAAGAGGTGAAAGCTAAGCCGGCTACGACTATACAAGCAGCACAAACTCCAGCGTATGCAGACCATCAGACTGCCTATGATCATGGTTATGATTATGATTACCATGATGATGGAGCACGACGTGATCACTTTAGGAATATTTATTAGGCAAGATATTCTTCAAACCATTCCTTGGCGAGTTTTGCCACCACATCCAGCTTGCCCGGTTCTTCGAACAAATGCGATGCACCGGGTACAATTTTCAAATCCGTCACGCTATGCATTTGCTGCATGGCCGTTTCATTCATTTTGATAACTGCTTCATCCAAACCACCAACGATTAACAGAGTAGGGGCTTCAACATATTTTAAAGATTCGCCAGCAAGATCAGGACGTCCGCCGCGAGAAACAACAGCTTTTACATCTGTGGCAAGACGCGCAGCTGCGACAAGTGCCGCACCGCCGCCGGTGCTAGCACCGAAAAACCCATATGGAAGCGTTTTTAATAGTGGATTATGTGTCACCCAATGCGTTGCGCCAGTCAGCCGGTCTGCTAAAAATGAAATATCAAAGCGGTAAATACCGGTATGCACATCAGCTGCTTCTTCTTCCGGTGTTAATAAATCAAATAATAATGTCGCAAATTTTGCATTTTGCAAAATTGCGGCAACATGCTGATTGCGGGTGCTTAAACGACTGCTGCCGCTGCCATGCGCAAATAAAATCATACCACGTACGTTTTTTGGGATATGTAAAATGCCTTCAAGGTTGTCATCGCCGCATGGAATATTAACTGGATGCTCAGTGTCTAGCGTAAATTCAACCATTGCATTTACCTGTTAATGAAATTTGAGAATTGATTTATTATATCACACACAAAATGAACGTGATTCATTTGTTGGACCCCAATAATTGCCGCACTTCATCATCTTCTGTCTGTGAGAAATCTGAATACCAAAGACCAACAGCATGTAAATTATCCACTATCATTGGACACACGAATTCATCTGCGAGATGACTAAATTCCTGAGCAACGCTGACATCCGCAACAGGGACTGCGACGACAACTTGCTGCGGTTCGTGTTGGCGCACTGCCATCATTGCTGCTTTCATTGTCGCACCAGTCGCAATTCCATCATCAATTAAAATGACAATTTTGTTTTGCAAAGATGGAAATGGTTTATCGCCGCGGTAAACTTTTTCACGACGCTTCAATTCCGCCGTTTCATTTGCAATAACAGCATCAATTTCATCTTTAGACACTCTGAGATGATCGACAATTTCCTTATTGAAAACCGGTTTACCGCCTTGTGCAATTGCACCCATTGCAAGTTCATGATGACCTGGAACACCCAGCTTTCTAACGATATAAACATCCAGTGGTGCATGTAATGCTTCTGAAACTTCATATGCAACCGGCACGCCGCCGCGCGGCAGCGCAAGAATGATGACATTTATATTATTGGCAAATCCACGCAGTGCTTCTGCCAATATCGCACCTGCTTCACGACGATTAAGATATTTCTGCATTTTATCCCTTACTAAGCCGCCGGAAACGGCAACTTTCCGTCAACCAAGAATTGTTGTAGTGAAAAACAAAGTGATTCTCGCACAATTGTACTCGAGCGTACAAACTCAACAACATGCTGATCTGCTATACATTGCCATGACTGCATTGAATTAGTTTCCGGATTTTTATTTTTAAATCCAAATGGCTTGAATAATCCTACATTATTTTTACCATCTTCTGCTCGAGCTGATTGATAGATAAACGCTTCGACATTTGCCGTTCTCATCATGTATCCCAGTTCCTGGCTTGCATCATAAGTAGCAAGCGTAGCCTGGATAACGCGCTTTTTGCGTTATCCAGGGTATCGTCACCAACAGCGTATCCATAACTGAAAAATCTGAATATTTTTCATGTAAATTTCACTTGCACAAACACTTTCAATGTCGATAACCCGGATAACGCAAAAAGCGCGTTATCCAGGCTACACTACTGTGCATAATTCAGGAAATCCCCGCTTATTTCATTTGAAATCATACGAAGGATTATCCCCGCATAATCAACTTAGTGTGGAATAGAGATTTTTCACTATGAATACATATTATTTTTTCTTTGGTGGTAACAGCCAGCCATCATTTTTATCTTCCTGATTTTTATCTGTCTGATGCCGATCGAATACCCGCAAACGTGCCTTGCGTACTTGATCAGTGCTCATGATTGGCGATGTAGAAACTGCATCTGCCTGCAGTTGACCACCTGCGACTTGCTCTTCTTCCTTCAGTTTAGCTAGATGGCTTTCAAGCAGTGATTTAATGGCAACATCTGATTGGATTAAACGAACTTCGTTAAATTTAATTTGATGTGTAATTTTATCTGTATCCTGCCATGATATTTCAGCAGGGTCATTATGCTTAGAAAAAAGATCTTTCAGCGCTCTTCTATCAAAGGTTATCCCGCAAGCCATTGTAACGGGATCATCAAATAGTTTTCCTGAAAGTGGACAAGTCAAGATCGCAGAAATATCCCAAACATGCTCAGCATTTTCTTGCTGACGAATAAAATTTTCAATATAAGTTAATATGCATTTATTACTTGCATTATTCAATTCTGGATGGAAAATTTTCTGTCTTGTACATGGACAATTACAATAAGTGTCACTACCCATTAACTTGACTAATGCTTCTCGTTCATAAGTAACGCCAGATGAAACAGTCACAGGATCAAACAGAATGACACCCGTCACAGGACAACATATTTCATTTGGTATTTCACCCGTGAATTTAACCGACATAAGTCGAGTTTCATTGCTGTTATATTCAATTTTATTGCTCCCTGAAGATGCAGTTGAAGCAGCTTCGTCAACATCATGATCAGAAGCAAGTTGAGAAAGGTACGCTGCCAGAACATCATGCCCTTGCGATTCTGCTATCTGTGCCGCTGTTCTAAGCTGAACCGAAAAACCTGGGGTATGGTGATTATCATGAATGTAAGAATCAATCGCCTCACGATCATTAGTGCGTGCTGCTGCAAAAAATCTTGGAGCAGATCCAGACAAGTCATCATTTCTTAGATTTCTTAGATAAGATGTAATAGATACATTTGGTACATGTCGGTCAGAATCTTCAATCTCGAAATGAAACCCTAGCATGGTGGCAGGACCGGGTAGAGTTAAGTTTCTTAAATACCTTTCATGATTGTCATCTTCCTCGTCATATCGTCTAAAAGCATTAAGTAATGGTGCGACATTATATGCAGAGGGAGTATGCTCACGGTTATGTTCATTTGAGGGATCAGCTCCAATGTTTCTTATTAGTAAAGACGGATCTTGATTAAACATAATAGTTAAGATAGTCGGATCTTCGCGCATTATCGCCAATCTCAACCCTTGATTGACAACTTCATTGTCACGCTCTGGCATAGCCACATATGCGCGCACTGTATCTTCATCACCCGACTGAATAGCAGTAAGAAATTCATCTCTCGTAACGGTGCGCTGCATGATCTTAGCCTCGTTATTTATATTTTATTTTATATAGTAAAGTATAACAAAAAATTTAGTGTTTTTTTTAAAAGAAAATCATAAATATCAATATGATATATGGAGCAAGCGTAGCCTGGATAATTCAGCAAATCCCCGCTTTTGCAAAGATGACGCCTTCGGCATCATTTACCAATACAAAAACTCGAAAAAATACGACCCAACAAATCATCCGCGGTAAATTCACCGGTGATTTCTGATAATGATAATTGCGCTAACCGCAAATCTTCTGCGGCAAGTTCGCCTGCTCTAACAGATGCTAATTGTGTGTGCGCCGCATCAACATGATCACGTGCACGCGTCAGCGCATCCAGATGACGCCGGCGTGCGAGGTAAATTCCTTCTGACTGCTGCTCAACACCGACAATTTTTTTAATATGCTGTTTCAACAAATCCAATCCCGCGCCGGTTTTGGCAGAGATTGAAATTGTATCTGCCGCAACAGAAGGCTGTTCACCGATTATGTCAATTTTATTGCGTACATTGATTACAGGACAATTAATATTGGACGGTAAGTTAATTTCAAATTCGGGACGGCTGGCATCCAGCAAGGATAAAACAATATCTGCATTTTCCAATTCCTTGTGCGCGCGACGCATGCCTTCCTGCTCCACCACATCATCACTTTCCCGTAATCCTGCAGTGTCAACGATATGCATGGGGATATCATCAATTAACACAAAATCTCTCAACACATCGCGAGTCGTGCCGGGAATATCCGTGACAATTGCGATATCTTTACCACTCAATTGATTCAGCAAACTTGATTTTCCGACATTGGGCGCGCCAGCAATCACAGCGGTAATTCCTTCCCGCAAGAAACTCCCTTGTTTTGCGTTATGTTGAATCTGATCTAGACTAGACATAATTTCTTTCATTTGCCGGATTAATTTTTCATCGGCGAGAAAATCTATTTCTTCATCTGTGAAATCAATCGCCGCTTCGATATACATTCGCAAGTGAATGACTTTTTCGGTGAGCGCTGTAACCGCGCGCGAAAATTCACCTTGCAGCGAACGCATGGCAAGCCGAGCTGCCTGAGAAGATGCTGCATCAATCAAATCTGCGACAGCTTCCGCCTGCGCTAAATCCATCTTGCCATTTAAAAATGCGCGCTCGGAAAACTCACCCGGGCGCGCCATGCGGGCACCAAGTGCAAGCACGCGTTTTAAAATCAAATCAACTACAACAGGTCCACCGTGGCCTTGAAGCTCAAGCACATCTTCGCCGGTAAAAGAATTCGGATTGGGGAAAAACAATGCCAGACCTTCATCCAGTACCGTATTATCGTGATCATAAAAAGGGAGATAAACAGCAGAGCGGGGTGGAATTTCTTGTTTCAATATTTCTTTTGATATCGCGCTGACCAGCGGCCCAGACACTCTTACGATTGCCACACCGCCCCGTCCGGGCGGTGTGACTTGTGCTGTAATCGTTTCGTTAGCGTAAGTCATGAATCATTACGCCTTTTTAAGTGCGGCTTCCTTATCAATGTGATGCATGACATACCATTGCTGCAAGAAAGAAAGCGTATTATTCACAAACCAGTACAACATCAAACCGGCAGGAAAGTTGGCAAATAAAACTGTAAAGATAACCGGCATCAACATCATAACTTTTGCCTGAACTGGATCTGGCGGCGGCGGGTTCAGACGCTGCTGGATGAACATGGAAATACCCATCAGAAGCGGCAGAACATAATATGGATCGTGCTGCGTTAAATCATGAATCCAGAAAATAAACGGAGCCTGACGCAGCTGCACGCTTTCCACAAGCACCCAGTACAAGGCAATGAATACTGGAATCTGAATCAGAATTGGCAGACAGCCGCTCATCGGGTTCACTTTTTCCTGACGATATAAATCCATTGTTGCCTGAGTGAATTTTTGTTTGTCATCGCCATAACGTTCTTTCAGCTTTTCGAGACGCGGCTGCAACCGTTTCAGAGCAGCCATGGAGCGGTAACTCTTTGCAGAAAGCTTGTAGAACAAAGCCTTAATGATGATGGTCACGAGTACAATTGACCACCCCCAATTGCCGACAACATCATAGATCTTTTGCATCATCCATAAAATGGCAACTGAGATAAACCAGAACCAGCCATAATCAATCGTGAGATTGAGGTTAGGCGCCGCTTTCACCATTTGCTCAGCTAAAGCAGGTCCAGTATAAAGTTTAGTTGAAGTTGCAATCTTTGTGCCTGGCCCGGTCGTGATCGTCGAACCTAACATTCCAATCGTATACATGCCGTTTGGCAGCACACGTGTGTAATAGTTGGAAAAGGTTGACTGATCCGGAACCCATGCACTTATAAAATAATGTTGAATCATGGAAGCCCAGCCGCCCTGAATCAACACATCCAGATTTTTTTCTTTCATTTGTTTAAATGTGATTTTTTCAAATGGCTTTTGCTGACTGGAAATTGCAGCACCAAAATATGTTGCCAGATTAATAAAGCCGCTGTTAGTGGGAGGCGGCGTGTCCATACGAGACAATTGTGTATACAAAGTGCCGCTCCAAAGATGGTCGGACTGATTATTTACTTCATAACCAACATTCACTTCATAACTGCCGCGAGTAAAGGTATAAGTCTTATCTACCGTAATAGTGTCATACCCGCTCATTGGCTTCTTTTTCCAATGCAGCTTGATAACCACCTGATCCTGACCGGGTTGCAACTCATAATTGTATTGATCAACCGTATACACTGCCTGTTGTGTAGACATATCTGGGCCGTCAATCCCCAGCAAGCCGCTCTCTGCGATATAGCGGGTATTTTTATTATTTGTCAGAAGGGTAAACGGCGTTGCAGAGCCCAGTGTTTCGGGATATTTCAGCAATTTTGATTCAACTATGTCGCCGCCCACAGTATCGATGGTGAGTTCCAGCAAATCAGTTTTAACAGTTACAAACTTGCTGCTGGTTTCAGATGGTGGAATTGCCGAACCAACATCCGTTGCCGGAACCTGACTGCTATCTACAGCAACTGCCGGTTTATTGGTGTTTGGTACATAACGTTCAGTACTAAAAGCAGGTTCAGCTGGCTGTGCCGCAACTTGAGCCTGCTGAGGAGCTGGATGATCTTTATCCCATGCTTCGTAAATCAGCAAACCAGTGATGGCTAACAAAATCATTAATCCAATGCGCACAGCATCTAATACTTTATCTAACATAATTGCCTTCTGATTTTAAAATTGATGGGACAGGATCCAGACCGCCGTCATGCCAGGGATGACAGCGCAGCAAGCGTCTGGCAGTTAAGTAAAAACCTTTTATAGCGCCATGCCGTTCGATGGCGGTGATTGCATATTGAGAACAAGTTGGTTCAAAGCGGCAGCAATTGCCAATCAATGCACTGAATGCGTACCGATAACAACGAATAATCATGATAAGCATGGACTTCAGCATTGGATTGCCTGCAATAAATGATCGATGTCACTGCGTAATGTCTTTGTATCCACGGAACTGCACTCTGACCGTATCATCACAACAAGATCCAGGCCTTTCAACATTGCCCTGGCATGACGGAAGCCCTCTCGAATGACCCGCCTTACCCGGTTTCTATCCACCGCATGCCTCAGATGCTTTTTGCCGGCAATGATGCCTAACCGCGCATAAGGTAACTGATTGGGTGTATAGAGAACTAGTAGATACTGGCGCGAGACTTTCTTGGGTTTAGCGGCAAATACAGACTGAACCTCATGTTTAGCGGCCAGTCTGTATCGACGCGAATAACTATACGGCAAGCCTTTTGCGGCCTTTGGCACGACGGCGGCTCAATACTGCACGACCATCTTTCGTAGCCATGCGGGCGCGGAAACCGTGAGTTCTTTTTCTTTTTAAATTACTGGGTTGAAATGTTCTTTTCATAATATTGGATCCTAAATTCTTACTTTCTCTAGAGGGTGCCTATATTAGGGGGAAGGGGCTCCGAAGTCAAACTTAAAAACATGTAAAAACAGGGCAAGGGCAAGAAGAGCTTTTAATCTTGCCCTTGCCCTTGCCTTTGCCCTTGCCTGATTTTGATAATTAATAGCAATACCCTGCATTTTACTTACAAATTCTTGCAAGATCGTGGAGCAAAAAATGACGGAAAAAGTGGAAATTAACAGATTTTACCAGCGAGAGGGCTTCTTTGCATTTTACTGAGATTTAACGACTTTTATCACCCACTAATGAAAAAAGCCGGCATCTTCCAAGAAGATACCGGCTTTTTAGCCAATCTAGCTTAGCCGCTCTGTGATTGCTGCTCGTTCTCATTATCGGTATTTGTAACCGTCACTTCTTTCATACTGAGACGGATACGGCCCTGGCGGTCAATTTCCAGAACTTTTACCCTGACAGCCTGGCCTTCGGCGAGCTTATCGCTGACTTGAGCCACACGCTCATTAGCAATCTGGGAGATATGCACCAGACCCTGCTTGCCGGGGAGAATATTCACGAGAGCACCGAAGTCCATCAGTTTGGTCACGGTACCTTCATAAATTGCACCCACTTGCACATCAGCGACCAATTTCTCAATGCGGCGCATTGCATCTTCGCATGCTGAAAGATCAGCCGCAGCGATTTTCACTTCACCGTCATCATTAATATCAACCACACAACCGGTTTCTTCGGTCAGGGCGCGAATGGTTACGCCGCCTTTACCGATCACATCACGAATTTTGTC